>JACLAB010004196.1_pt1 | contig 55841 bp, 39 predicted proteins | sample 8027921 | NCBI WGS metagenome assembly JACLAB01 (sample SAMN15725117, study PRJNA655200) | protist metagenome | isolation source: fluorescence activated cell sorting (FACS) single amplified genomes of... | place: USA: West Boothbay Harbor, Gulf of Maine | collected 2000-07-19 | reverse complement strand
GGAGTTTTTGAAGAATCGACGATGGTTCCACTCCTACTTCGAGGAAAGTTTTTATGAGGCTGTTGAAATTGTTCCCTCCCGTTGTTGTTGTTGTTGTTCTCGTTGTCGCTCGTAACAGCGCTGGTAGTATCGATGATACCTTTTTTAAGACGTGTTTTTGTCGTCGTTGTCCCGGCGATTGCGGTCGCGGTCATCTACTTTATATGTTGTCGTTGTGTCCAATTTTCGCTCTCGATCGGTACAAGAAAGGACTCTATAAACTCAATTTCTGATATTCCACGATTAATGGCTTCTTAAAATTAAACACGCAGAAAGAAGAGTATTCAGAAGTTTTTCAACGCGACGACGCGAGACTGATTTTGGAGAAGAGAAAAGGAAACAGAGCGTTGTTTTTCTTTCTCTCTCTTTCTCTCGAACGCCCAACAACACCAACACCAGTACAAAGTGACGTGGAAAGAGATTTTAATTTGTATTGTGGTGACAGCACTTTAAAAGAAATATTTTGCAAATCCCTCAGTGCCGACTTTCAAGGGGCAAAATGTGACCCTTTTTGTGCGGACGAGTCTCGTATGATGCAGATGCATATTATAAAAAAATCGAGTTCTGATTTGTGCTGGGCTCACACACAAAAACGACGGCGTGATGATGGTATGCGCGGTGCGTAGAGTACGCATCACGTATTCTCTCTTTCTCTCTCTCTTTCTCGTCTATTATATTTTGAATAATGGGGTGGTGCTTTTCTAATTCGTCTTCTCCTCTCCTTGCTCTTCTTCTTTGTCTTCTTGTTCTTCTTCTTACTAAAAAAAAGTGTACGTATAATCGCCCAATCGCTCGCGAGATTTATCAACACTCTTTAAATCGTATTCCGTCCACGCGTCATCTCTTCGGCTATTTAAAATATATGACGAAGAATTCACGTCACGTCGTCGTGGTTTCGTCGCCGATGCGCTAATGAACTCGAAGTAGCATCCTCTTGTTCTTACGTACTACATCAAGTTACAGCACTGATTTTGCTTCCTCGCTTGCTTATAAAACATCTGACTCGCTAACGACAAATCGGTGCTCTTATCGACGAGATTATCCAACTTCTCTCCTCTCGCCAACACGCTGTCTATAGTTTTGTGCAAAACAACTTTAGTATCGTCCAACTCTCTTTGAATCTTTAGAATCTTATCTGCCGCCATGGGATCTTGGTACTTCACTATCGCGTCTTCCATAATTTCGTTCCCTTTCACATCGTCCTCGGTGAGCGTTTTCCACTGCTCTTGACCAAACGTGTCGCAATAATCGTCGCATATTTTCTGTAACACACAAAACGCCGATCGAGACGGATATTCCTTATCCATCACCGCTATCGCCGCCAAACCGTTCCTATTAATCACGTGCACTAAATATTGATCCTGTTCTACCGATTGTCTCTGTCCTGGTTGCGTTCTCGCGACTATCGTTTTCGATATAAACGTGAGCATCTCCCGCACCGAGGCTCGTTGGAAATAGCCGAATTCTTCCACGTCTTCCGCTTTGCCTAAACATATCGGGTCCGTATTTTGCCCGCGCCATTTCCACACCGATAACGCCGTCACTTTCATTCTTATTATTATTATATCTTATTAGTATTGTCTTTGTCTTTGTCTTCTTCTTCTTCTTCTTCTTCTTCTTAGAATCTCTGTTCTTTTTTCTGTGGTTAATCTTCACTCTTTCTGTCTGAGGGAAAGAAACAAAAACTTCTTGCAGGAGTGAAAAAAGAAGAAAAAAAAACGAAAAACTTTTCATCTGCTTTTTTGGTCTGTCTTTTAAGAAAAATGAGAGACACATTACAAAAACATCATAAACGCATTCACACATAAACACCCCTTGCGCGTAGTATAATAATAGTATTTATTAAAGGAGTAGAAAAAACACGCGTTCATGGCAAAACTACTGGTGTCTTCTTCTTCGTCGTGTTGCAACTGTTTTTGCCGGCAAAATCGAACTTCAACAACTTCAATTTCAACGACGTATTTCTTCTTGACGAAGAAGAATAATAATAAAAAGAAGTCGTTAAAGTCGTCCTCGCGTAGATCGATGATGCACCCTCGCCACCGCGGGGCTGCTTTAAATAATAATAGTAATAACGATGATACTGATGCACAAAAACACGCGGACGAAAATGGATACCCACACTTGATTGTGTTTGATTTAGACGCGTGTTTTTGGAACCAAGAGATGTACCAGTTGTACGATATTTGCGAGTCGAAGGATAATATCGTGGACGAGAAAACGAATACCGTCGTCGGCGCAGTCTCGGGGAGAACTGTGATACGAATGCACGAAGGGAGCAGGAAAGCGCTGACGGAGTATTACGAAGGGAAATATCCGGGCGCACGGTTAGCGACGGCATCGTCCGCGGACACGCCGCTGGCGGTGAAGATTGGTCAGTCCGCGTTGAGGAATTTAGAAATAGCGCCCGGCGTATCCGCAGCCTCGGTGTTTGCCATTGGATGGGAGAAGGAGTTCGACGGGAACATGCAAATCGGACGGACGCCCCCGTTGAGTGCGAACAAAGCGCAGACGCACTTTCCAATTTTAAGGAAGTTTACGAACATAGAATACCACAAGATGCTCTTCTTTGACGATTGTAACTGGGGCGATCACTGCGCGGCGGTGGAAAGTCAATGCGTCGAGCCGAAAGCTGGTTTAGGACCGGCCATACAAAGAACGCCGAGAGGATTAGGCGTAAAAGAATGGGAGACGGCGTTGGCAAAGTATAAAGCCCGACACGAGCAGTATTTTCAAAAATAAATCTATATCGGTACAGCATAAATATTATTATTAACAGCGTTTAACTTAATCTGACAAGTCTTCGTAGAAATTCAGTTCCTCTTCGGTCATCGGGCCTCTGTTCTTGGCGCTGTTTCTATTCGAGCGTCGTGTCCCGCCGATAACTCTCGAACTTCCTCTTCCCGCCGTGCCTCTTTCCATCTCGCTTTGCGATAAACCGCCTCCCCAGAACGCGTCGTCTCGCATCAACTCACCCGCGGGGACGTTGGAAATACCTCTCAAAGCTTTCTCCTTGTTCTCGAAGGATTTCAACACTTTCACCGAGGACGTGTTCAACTCCAACGAACTCACCGGCTGTAAAGATTTGTATTGCACGTACGTGTAATATCCGAACAAGGAGAATATGAAAATAATTGCAACCCCGGCGTGTACACCGGTTGGTATTTTCTTAAAGTTTGCCACCGCGTGTCCCGCGCCGACGTTTACGGCATTCATTGTTCCTCGGGCGAATTTCTTCGAGTGGTGCGCGCCAAATTGCGCCGCTTTATTCAAAGGATGTTCACGATCGTACATGACTTTATACTTGAAGTTTGAAAGCGCTTCCACCGCAGAAGCTCTGCCTTGGCCACTGCTCGGACTGCCTCCTTCACCACCGGTAGCGTCTAAAGTGGTAGTAGCCGCCGCAGATGCCTTGGAAAATTGGCCAGCAAAAGCGCTCCCCTCGCTCCCCGGTCCTTCGCACTCCCACCAGTCGTCCACGCAACTGCGCGTTTTCGGATCGGACGCTTTACACGCTTCAGGGAACGAGCCCAACAATTCCGCAAACTGATCCGTCGTCGTCGAAGAAGAAGATCCGTCTTGCGTACACGTTCTACTACTACCAGTAGATGACTCGCAGTATTGATCGCTTTCTTCGATCCATACTTCAACAATCGCCTTGTGCGCGTTGAACGCTTTGCGATGCGCCTCCTTGACACCATCTAACCACGTCGTGGATTTTTTATACAATTCTTCGTCCACTTTGTTCGTGTCGCGAAGTCTTTTCAGTACCGCGTCTGGTTCGGTGGCTAAATCGACCGAGATGCCCATTTCTTTCCTCATTTTATTTTGTTTGGAACCTTCGTCGTTCGCGCCGTACGCCAAATCCGAGATTGCGAAACCGCTCATAAACGTGAGAGAAATCAATCCGTCTAATCCCGAATCCGCCGGGATGATTGCATCGAACCTTTCCGCAATCTCTTTCGCAGACGTACCGCCACCAAACTTTGTCGCTTGAGGGTTGTTCACGAATCCATCACACGCAGTCAACACGGCGAGTTTCGCTTCGTCCTTCGCGTCCACGTTTACTTTCACCGCTTTGCCGTTCTTTCTGTCCTCTCGAAGTTGCGAAAACATGGCATCGAAGACGTCGCACTTCGCGAGTTCTGGATACGGCGACTTATTCATGATTGAATAAATCGTCGCGTCCTCGACATCTACATCCGTCGATACGTAATATTCAACAGCTGCGTATAAACGCTCCAATCCATACACCGCCGGGTCGGCGACTTCTCCAATCCATCTCTCCAAGTTCAAGTCTTTGTTATACACCAAAGACGCGTCTGAAATGACAGAGACACCGGCATCGACGCCTGCTTCTTTCAAAGCCGTGCTTTGCTTTTTCAACGAGTCCATGCTACTTCCGCACGCGCCGGCGCACTCGCACGAACCCGCGCAAATGCATTTACCTGGACGCGCAAACGCGTATCCTAATCTTTTGGAAAAGTGAAACGCCGCGAAAGATAACGTCGGGTTCGTGAGTGGTGACGCGGACACGACGCCGAGCGACTTTGGAATACCACCAAGAACTTTTGTTGTTGTTGTCGTTGTTGTTGTTAAAGAAGTTGTGTTATTTCCGTCCGTGTTGTTCCTGTCACCACCTTTGGCGGCGCTCGCGATGGCGTTCGCAACCGTTTCCTCGTTTTTGTCAGCTTCTAAAATTGCCTCGTATACGCCTTGCGATTTATCCCAGTCCTTTTCTTGTTCTTGTTCTTTTTTCGTCGGTGCTTCCTCTTGCTCAACCTTCTCCTCCTCTCCTTCGATCGGTATTACTTCATCCGTTGGGACAGGGGCGGGAGTCTCCTCAACAGTGACTTTTTCTTCTTCTTCTTCTTTCTTCTGCTCCTCCTCCACTTTGTCGGTAGCAGTTGCATCGTCATCAGTAAAATCCATGGAAAGCGCGTCAGCTTCTTGCATCGGAGCGTCTTCTTTATATCGCTCCTCTTCTTTCCCGTCGCCTTTGAAAAGTGGATCGTGGGTGTCGGATTTTCCGTCGAGCACGACTTTGTCCGGTTCTTGCGGAGACGCGTCCTCTTCCTTCTTCTCTTCGTTCACCGCGGGTAACTCTTCAATCTCTCCCGGCGCTTCTTTTTCTTCTTCTGCCGCTACTGATCCCTCTTCCGTTTGCTGCTGAGCTTGCACACTTCTTTTCTCCTCCTCCTCTGCCATCTTCGCTACTTCTTCCTCCTCCTTCATTAACGTTTCGTATTTAGAGAGTTGCTCGTCCGCTTTTTCATCCGCTTTTTCACCTATTCTTTCTCCTTCTTCGGCGGACGTTATTTCCTCCTCCTCCTCCTTCTTCGCGTCACCCAATTCTGGTTCCGCGACTGGATCCACCGTCGATTTTTCCTCTACAGCGACCGCAGATTCATCCAAATTGTCTCCTTCTTCTCCGGAAGTGATGATACTGTCGTTGATACCTTGTTCTTCTTCCGGAGACGTGGTCGGCCTTTCGCCCCCGTTTGGCGTTTCCGTCAATTCTTCTTCTTCTTCTTCTTTCGAAACGTCATCATCGGTTTCGCCACCAGAAGAGTCGGTACCTAAATCACCCATCGACAAAGCGTCCGACTCTTGCGCTTCCGCCACTTCCTGTTCCATCATCTCTTCCTTCATTTCGTCTTCTTTCGTGTCCGGCGTCTCTGCGGTGGTCGTATCGTCCTCCGTTTCCTCCGCGGACGACGGAAGCGACCCCGGAAGCGCTTCCTTGACCTTTCCTGCTTCATCCTCGTCGTCGTCGGGATCTTCTTTCGTATCATCGTTCGATCCTGCTCGTCGTGATGAATCTCGTTCCATCATCGCGCTCGTAAACTCCTCCTCCTTTTCTTCTTCGACAAAAGGTTGTTCTCGTTCTTTTCGTTCTCGCGTATTCGTCGTCGTCATTTCCTCCTCCTCCTTTACTTCTTCTTCCTCCTTTCGTTTTTGTGTTCCAGAAGAAGGTGCCGCGCTTTCTTTGTCTTCTTCTTTTCGTCTCTTTTTTTCCTCCAACTCTTTCGCCAACAGTTTCATCTTTGCGCGTTGTTTTTCCTCCTTTTGTTGAATCTCTCTCTGTTTCTCTCGTTTTTGCGGAGAACTACCGCTGCTCATCCTTTTCAGAGCAGCGCGCGACGACGGCGTTTGTCGTGGTCCCACGCGATTCGCGCGGACAAAAATCCCCACGCTGGAGGAGGACGATTTGGAACCACCAAAATCATCATCATCGTCGTTAAAAGAAACACTCACGAACACCAAAGAAACGAACAACAACAACAAAAGGAGTCGTTGCAAAAACGAGTACTTTCGAGTCGTATTCTTGCGAAAAAGTATTCTTCTGTTTCTTCTTCTTTTTATCCTCGGAATGTTGTTCTTAGTAGTATTCGTATGAGTATTGGTTGTTACATCGGATGTCACCATCATTTTTTTCTTTCCCTTCTCTCTCTTTGTCAAGTGTTTCGTTGTGCGTCCTTTTCTCTCGTTTCTCTGATTTTCATGATATTATTTTTTGTCCTCTCTTTTTTGAGATGCGTGATGAGAATTTTTTCATGCTGCCGAAGAGAAAGAGACGAAAAGAGAAAAAAAAAAGAGGAATTTTGATGGTGCATTTTTCTCTAAAAAAAGCCAACTGATGGAGAGAGTCTGTTGTTGATGATGATGATGATTTTGATGCGATTAAATAATCGATGACGACGCGACGAAAACAGAATGAGTGGTGGTGATATCATCATTCGGGATGATCGTCGTCGGCAGCTCTTGTTTTTGGTTTTGTTCTTATTTTTTTTCTCGAGAAACGTGAGAAAAGTTTTAATCTCGTTAGAAAAGGAGGACGAATCTTTGTCAACATCATCGAATGATGCAAAAGTGGTGCCGATGGTGATAAAAAAGCTCGAACGGTTGAACCACGGACCGATGAAAACGCTCGACCCGTTCTTGTTTTTAGTGTACCATAAAGATTTTTACCCTCCCGGGGACGAGGAGATGGGTTTAAAGGGCGATGCGAGAGGTTCGGGATCAGATTTTGTACCAGATATCCCGTATCGATTTTACCACGGACATCGCATACCGGGCTTCCCGAGGCATCCTCACCGAGGGTTTGAAACGATTACCGCGACTTTGGATGGCATCATCGACCACACGGATTCTATTGGCGACGCGGGGAGGTATGGAAAAGGTGATTTGCAATGGATGACGGCGGGGTCTGGGATTCAGCACGCGGAGATGTTTCCGCTCGTCAACGCGGACGAAGAGAACCCGTTACGATTCTTTCAAATCTGGTTAAATTTACCGAGTTGGAAGAAAATGAGCGAACCAGAGTTCGTCATGCACTGGAAAGATGACGTGAAGAAGATAAGGAAAGGAAAAGAGTACGAGATTGTCGTGTGGGTCGGGCAATTTGGCGACGTTAAAGTGAACTCGAATTTGAGCGCGACGCCTAAGAATTCGTGGGCAAGCGACGAGGCGAACGACGTCGGCGTGTTTTACGTTGAAATGTACGCAGAGAAGAGCCGAGAAGAAGTTCGAGTTCCTAAAGCGAGAATTGAATCAGAAGCAAACAGGTATTTATATTTCGTCGAAGGCGAGGAAATGATGATTAACGGACGCGAGAAGATTCAAAAAAGAACGGGGTGCGAACTCGACGCGTCGCAATCGTTCACCGTAAAGTGTACGAAACTGAGTCAAAGTCAAGAAAGTATTAGAGATAGCGATAGGAGTAGGAGCAGTAGCAGCAGCGGCAAGAATAAATGCGCGTTTTTAATCCTTCAAGGACGACCGATAGGAGAGCCTATTCGGTCCTCCGGCCCGATGGTCATGAACACGAACGAAGAGCTGCGCAAAGCGTTTCAAGATTTCGATCGCACGCAGTTTGGAGGGTGGCCGTGGAAATCAAACGACGTCGTGTTTCCGAGAGCAAAGGAAAGATTCATGAGCGTTGGAGGGAAAGAAATTTTCGCGCCGAAATCAAAGCGATGATGTAATAATACTAAAAGTAGTAACTTTTGATGAAATCGAATCAAAAGCATCTAGAGTTCCTCATTTTTTTTATCCCTTCTTTGCGGCCAAAATTATATACAGAGTAAGTCACGCATAATATGCTGCGAGAAGACAGAAGAGAAGGACGATAAAAACGAGAACAACGACCTGAAGACGATGAGATATTCACGATGATGACGATGACTTTACTCGAGGAGCAGTAGTCATGGGACTGGGATACCCACTCTCTCCGAAATCGAGAACGAGCGACATTCTCGATTCGTTTTGGCTCTGGGTGGAAACGTTAGGCACCGTCGTCCAACCGAACGCGAACAGGAGACAGAGTCGAAAAATCGGCCGGAGAATTCTCCTGTTCATTTTTCTGTTGAACATGTTCATTTTCACGAGCAACGTGTTTTGGCTGAGGAGAGATTTGATGAAGGAAGAGGACGAGTCTTTGACAAAGTTGAGTTTAGAACGCGCCAGGAAGTTGGCGTTTAGTAGTAGTAGTGGCACTCTTAACGACGAAGCCATTCAAAAGCGAGCGCAACGAGCGATATACGAACGACGAGAAGGTATTTACGATCCCGCGAAACAAACGCAACAACAACGCGCAATCATTTCGGTGCGTTCGTTCGACATCGACCCGATTTCCGGCGAGTTCGTGCCGAAGAAAGAGATTCGGAAACAACCGGATAAATATTTCGTGACGCATCCGGTGTTGGTGTCGGGGGTGTGTTCGAAGACGCTACCGAGCGTGAGAGAGTTGGTCGGGAGTTTACACTTTTGGCACCCGGAAGTAGTCGTTTGGTTGTACGAAGTTGGGCCGTTGTTAGAGAGCGAGAAGGACGAAGTCGCACATTGGAGAAACGTGTACGCGAAGAGAGGCGTGGACGCGTTGCAATACGCGCTTTTAGACGAGAGGTTGGATTTAGGATCTGGGGCGTTGGGGAAAGTGCAGCGAGAAGTGCGAACGAGAACGCGACAGGGCGTTTTTGAGAGCGGAACGTTACCGACCTTCGCTTTGGCGGAGATTGAGCGGTTGATGTTGACGCAAACCTTCGAGGACGAACCAGACTTCGAGGAAGAGGTGGACGAAAACGGGTTCCCCATCAACGGCGGCGAAAAAGATAAAGTGAGAACGAGAAGCTCGGTTTTAAAACGGAACGTTGGGGAAATCGATATATTACCAAGTTTAATATGGCACGCGGTAAATAAGAACGGAAACGCGTTGTTCGTGCATCACAACGCGCACGCGAGAGGGTGGATCGACAACGTTTTGAAGGCGCTGAGCAGAGATAAGCGTTTTTTCGTTCAGGAAGAAACAACCAGAGGAGGGTGTAATCCAAACGTGCAGGGATATTTTCGTTTCAACAACGCGACGGAGGAGATTTTGAAAATGCACGTGCAGTGTTCTTTAGGCGGCGCGTGTCCGAGAGCGAATACTTTAGTCGGGGAAGAGAAATCCGCGTTGAGCCCGGGCGAGGTGCCCGAGTTCCACAATTGGTTCGGCACGAGACCGGATTTACACGGGTTCATCTGTATCGATTCCAAAGCGTCTAAAATATCCACGGTGGAAAGTTTAAAACAACTCGCGGATGAAGGCGACGAGGTTGCAAAAATTATGCTCAAAGAACAGTACCACTGCAGAGTTCGTCACAAGAGAGAGCCGCCGGAAATCGTCTTCGAAACGAAAGTGAGAGAACAGTCGTTCGGTAACGACATGGCGAGGGATACATTCAAAGCCGTGCACGTCGTTTTAGGTGTCCCGAGTTCGACTTTGAACACGAAATTAGTCAACTCCGACGCGTTACCATTGGTAAACGTCTTACTGCCATCGATACTAGGAACGATCGATAAGAGTGGCAAACGAACGAGGTACACGTTGCTGGTTGGATTCGAGCAGGGCGATATCGTCTACGATTCTGCGCCGAAAATGAAGCGTTTGCAAAAACGAATGCAAGTCTTGATTGGAGATTACCCGGTGACTATAAAAGTCGTGCGCTTTCACGTGTCCCTTTCGACGACGTACGTATGGAACGGTCTTTTCGATCGAGCGATTGACGTCGAGAAGTGCGATTATTTCATGACGGTGCACGACGACTCGGAATTTTACCCTTCGCAAGGACAATATTGGGCGGATATTTTGATAAACTCGTTGTTGAATAACAACTTGGCGAAGAATTTCGGCGTGGCGAGTCCCGAGGACGTGAGAGACGCGAGGAAAATCACGCACGCGTTCGTGCACAGGACGCACCGAGACGTCTTTGGCGCTTTATACCCGGAGCAACTTTCAAACGAAGAGCACGCGATTTGGATTTCCCGCGTGTACGGATACAAAAACACTTTCTTACATCCAGAAGTGCAAGTGTATAACTCTGGACGGTTTTCCGGTCGATCGCTGAAATGCGTAACGAGAGAGGAAATTGTAAATCACGAGGTGTACATGTCCGCAGACTTGGTCAAAACGTGGGCGATGGAAAATTTAGGTGCGTATTCGGAGCATCTTCACAACGACTTGGAAGGTATCGGCGCGTCGTCGATTGTTGGAAATGGTTAAGAAATATAGAGAGGAAATATAGGGAGGAAAGATAGCGGTAGCTTTAGTAGTAGCAACGTGTAGTATTAAAACAAGCAAGAGTATTTTAAAAGAAAGGAAATATGCCACGCGTCACGTATCGTCCCAATAGGTATTCGTGTTCCACGACTTTCTCTTCGTGTTGTAACACTCGTGCACGTAGCGAAATTCAATTTCGTAAAGTCGCTTTTCTCGCCCTTTCTCAGCAAATGTCGCTAAAGTACCAATGAACACAGTGATGAAACCAAAACCGATGAATACATACGGATACCAAAAAGCAACCGAGCCTTCTTGATGGTTGGGGACGTAGTCTCCCAACCCGACGGATGTTATCGAAACCACCGCAAAATACGCGGCTTCGAGATAGTCCCAGTCCTGCAAAACCTTGAAGTAAAACATACCAACAACGACTGAAAGGACAGAAAATAGCAAGCAATGCATTAACTGAACACCCGTCGATATTAAACTCGCTTTGCTTCTGATGACTTCCAACAATAAACGAATTTCCTCCAAGTTCAAAACAGATTCTTGTTCTCGTTCCTCTTCTTCGGCGGATACTTCTTCTTCGGTCGATACGTTCGTGCGGTCGTTAATTCTCAGCCCCAGTCCTTGACACGTCTCGACAAACTGTTGTTTGCTTACAAACACCTCTCCTTTGTGTAGTTCGTCTGATGTGTAAATTTGATTCGTTCGAATGAAAACCTCCGTCATCGGCCAAAACGCCTCTCCGATTAGATGGTGCTGCAAGACATTAAAATATTCCTCGAGAGTACACTTTTGCGGTATCGTTATATCAATCGGCAACTTCTTTTTCATCCTCTTTAACAAATACTTGTGTAATAAGTTCATGCTGTCTATGATTGGTTCAGCTATGATGACTATTGTAATCAACGATACGGCGAGAGCTGGTATGGTCGTAATTAGCACGACCAATCGCCCTTCTTTTGTGCTTGGCGCGACGTTCCCATAGCCGATTGTTGTAAACACCGTCACGACAAAAAAGAACGCGCCTTTGAAGTTCCAATGTTGAAGCTCCATCAGTTTTTTCTTCTCCTCCAAGTCTTCGCGATAGTGTATGTATATCTCCGCTATGGGGAAGTAATACTGCTGAGTATTTGTCGTCGTAGCTATTGAACACGCGTTCAACGGCAACTCTTCAATCACTCCGCTCGCTTCCGGAGCGTTTACATTTAAACACGATTGATTGAACAATAACGACGAAGTGATGCTGGTGCTACTCTTCTCCTCGATTATTCTGCACGATTCTACGGTCTCTATTGGAGGCAATATTAATTCATTTCCACCATCTTCGCACGGCAACGACGACGATGAAGAAAAGAGCTTCTCCATTGCTTCTTTTGCTCTCTCATAATCCTCCTTAGCTTCCTCTCTCCTCTTTGCCTCTTCCTCTCGTTCTACATACACCAAGGTTTGCGCTAACATCGCGCACAGAGTGAGCAAAATCGAAAGCGACACCACAATCTTAGATATCGTCGCTCGTATCGACGTTTTCTTCTTGTTCGCATACCACGTGCTTTGTCTTCTTCTTCTTCTACTCTCCTTCCCCGTATTTTTTTTTTCTTCTTCTTGAATTTCCACGAATTCCTGAGTTGTTGTTGTAAATCGTCCTCGTCGTTCCGCGCAAAATCCGTTCTCGCTCACCTCTTCTTCTTCTTCTTCATCATCGTACTCTTCTTCTTCCTCGCGTTGGTCGTCGCCGAAGAACACGCGCCGCGCGAACTCGCCCGTTCTCTTCAGCATATTATTTTTTTGACTTTATATCGCATGTGATTGCAATATTTTTTAAGTTTAAGAAGAACGAATAAAACGCCTCAACAGTTCAAGGCTACGACACACGCACACAAAAAAAAATAAAGATACCGCATCGGTCATCATCATTTCATCATCATGTACGCGCAAAAATCACCACCATGCGCGCGTTGTTGTTCTTTCATCAGAGCGACGAACATCAAGAACAACCGTAAGAACCACTACCGACGATTATCCTCCTCCTCTGTCTCCTCCTCCTCCAGCAAGACGACGAGAAGAGAAGAAGAAAAATTAGATATCACGATGATGACGACAAAACGAACACGAAGAGAACAACTTTTGAACGCGACAGCGCTCGGGGTTTTGCTCTCTTCTCAAGGAGGACTTTTAGTATCACCACCACCAGCGCAGGCGGTGATGGGATCTATCGCCGGGAGAGTGCCAGGTTTCGGGAAAATAGAGGAAGACGGATCGATGACATATACCAGACCCGAGGCGAAGTCTGGCGGGCACGGCATCGGGTGGACAGAAATCACGCCGTATTCGGTAAAACTTCGGGAAGGGTGGGAAGAAGTTGCGGTGAGCATTGCGGATCCGGGAGGAACGGAAATTGATACGAGATTTAAAAGCGAAAGCGAAGGCGACGTGAAGATTGTCTTGGCGCCGGTGCTTCGTTTCGCCAACGTCGAGGACGGCGAGAACCCGACGATTGAAGAGCTGGTGCCGATTACAAACTTCATTTTAGGTTTTGCACCGGAAGTGTTGGGACAACCAGTGAACGAAGAACAGATTAAATCGATGGAGAAAGATACCAGGAATGGATTGACGCATTATAACTACGAGATTTCGAACGAAGCGCACTGGTTGATTTCCGCGACGGTGTGGAAAAAACGAGTGTATTTATGTTCCGTGAAAGCGAGTGGCAGACAGTGGCGAACGGCGCAGCCGAAACTGAGAGATACCATAGCCTCTTTCACAGTGTTGAAATAATAACGAGATAGTAAATATGATCATCGTACTACTGTATTATTATTGATAAAAAAAATTTAAACGTTCTTTTTGTAATCGCCCATGGTGTGCGCCGTCCAACTAATCAACGTCGCGAAGAACCCGTAATCGAACATCTTCAACAAATTTCTAAACGCAATGGCCACGAACCCTATGTCGTACCACACGATCCTTCCAATCGGTCGCAACATTTCTTTCGGCAACTGGTCCGGAGTCACGGCGAACTTTTGGAAAAACGCCAACGCGTCCAACTTGTGCGCTTTATCGTAAAAGTTGCTCGCCACCGGACTCGGGTGCACGGCGCAGACGTCGATGCCTCTCGATTTCACCTCGCACGCCACGTTGGCAGCAAACGCGGAAATGTACGATTTCGTGGCCCCATACAAAGCTGAAAACGGCGTCGGTTGACACGCCGCCGCGGACGAGGTAAACACGATGCAACCTTTCAACTTCTTCTCCAACATTCTCTTCACGAACACGTGCGTGATTTGCATCGCGCTCGTGCAGTTGCACTCGTGGTTCGTCATCAACAAATCCAATTTCGTTTTATCAAAAAACCCAGTCAACATGAACCCGGCGTTGTTAAACACCACCTGCACGTCGATATCTTTCGTTTTCTCTTCGATTTCTCGCAAATACGACCCATCTCGGAGGCCTAAATTCACCCCGATTTTTCTAAACTCTCGCTCGGGATGTTTTTTTTTAAGCTCCTCGAACGTCTCGTCCAAAATCGTTTCTTTCAGAGAGACTAATACAACGTTCAACCCTTGTTCGGCTAATTCTTTCGCCAAGGATTTACCGATACCAGAGGACGCGCCGGTGACTAAAGCCCACTTCGCGCCTTTGTATTTCTTCTTCAAGTTTTGCGTCGGCATGAACGAGACGATGAGTTTAGGAACCCAATACGAAAGATACGTGATGGCACCTAAAAACGCAAACATGATGAGCACGAAAACGTGCACGTCTTCGCTTTGCACGAAAGATTTTACGTTCGAATGCGCGAGGTCAAACACGCTTCGCATCGCGTCCATTTTTAATGTTTTTTGTGTGGGGAGTTGTCGCGCGCCTCCTCGAAAAGAAAAGCCGCCCATTCTTGATTAAGCAGAGAGTAGAGTCTCTGTGGAGTTTGTGTGTGTTGTTGTGTGAAAAACTTAATTGTTGTGTAAAAAAGAAGAAGAGAATTTTATTCGTTGTTTCAAAACAAAAAAAACCAAAAAAGAGGACAAAAAAAAAGCAGAAGAGAGATTATTCGTTTTGCAAAATCACTTTGAAAACGATTACAGAGAGGATGATGATGAGGACCACCTCGACGAGGACGATGAGGAGGACTATTACTACTCGTAGTAGTAGTAGTACGAATGAGAAGAGCAGAAGCAGTTCCAGCAGCAGCAGCAGACGACGAATGTTTCGACGAGGAGGAGGAAGAAAAAGAATGAATGACAACAACACTTTAGTATTTGTGTTCGCCGCTGCTGATGCCAATAACGGTATTTTCGATGATGATGATGATGATGATTCTGTTCTTCTTCTCAACGACGACGACGTGAACGCGAAAGAAGAGGACGAACAAATCGCGCGGATTTTAGAGGAGAATGAGAGCGAGGAGGAGAAGAGACACGAAAATGGCAACAAAACGATGATGACAAAAGAACGTTTCCGAGAACTCCTCGAGTCGTACTCTGAGACGAGGAGTAAAAACAACAACAAGACAAAAGGAATAAACGCGATCGATATCGCGGTGTATTTAGTGGAGAAGAAACTGGTAAAATCAGTCGAGGAAGGATTGTTATTGGTGAAAGAGGAAGACGTGGTGACGGCGAGTTTGTTGAGAGTGAAGAACGCGGAGAAGAGGTGGTCGGATGTCATCGCCGCGGACGAGTGGAAGAAAGAGGAGCTTTTAGGAGGACGACGACAACAACAACAACACGTAAAAAACGCCAAGTGCGAAACCGGGCAGATTTGCTTCACCGTTCAAGACGCGCGCGAAATGCTCGAGAGATGCAAAGGTCTTGGTGGTTCGCAAGCCGCGAAAGTCATTTTGTGTTGCGAGTGCGTGGATTCCAGTTTACTCAAAACGGACGAGGAGAAACGATTCGCCGAGGACGAGGAAGACGTCGTGGACGTGTTGCAAGACGTGGCCGGGGTTATATTCTTGAAGGACGATCGGTTTGGCGCGGAATTATCGAAGAAAGAGTTTGGGCTGGCGTGCGTGTCCGGTGCGAACGATGATATATATAGCGATGATGGTAACGACGATGGCGAGGGAGGAGGATATTCGATAAAAATTGATAAAAAGTCTCGCAAGTTTGCAAAGTTCACGACGACGACTTTTAGTAGCAGCAATAGCAACAACAACAATAACAACAACAAAAAAGAAAGCACGACGATTTTGCACACCGGAGATTACGTCACCATCGACGGTCAAAACGGCGTCGTCTATCGCGGCGCCGTCGAACTCGTGCCGCCGGTCAAGTCGGAACGAAACAAGCTGTTCTTCGAATGGCTCGCGCAAAAATCCAAATTCTTAAACGCGATTCGGATATTTGCCGAGTGCGATTCTGCGGATGCCATCGACGAGTACGTTGATGAAAATAATAATCGCGACGGAACGAGCGTTGGCGGAGGCGACGCGTCGAACTTTATCGGCGTCGGTTTGGTGAAAGTTGAGAACGTCCTCAAGAAATATCGAGGCGGCGATGCGAGGCAGGCTTTACACATGCTTTTGTGCGCAGAGACGAAAGATGAGAGATACGAAGCGTTGGATATGCTCTCACCGCATTTGCGGTACGATTTTGAGGACATGTTCAAGGCCTCGTTCCAACCTGATCAGAAGAACGAAGAAAATTCGAGGGTGATAGTGCGTTTACTGGACGAACCGCTGCACGCGTTTCTGCCGGATTCGGAAAATTTGAACGATTTAGTGCCATTATTAGCGGTTGATTCCGGTAAGGACGAACGAGACGTCGTAGAAATCATAGAGCAAAACTTGCTGGACGAAGTAAATCCTGATTTTGGATTTCGAGGCTGTCGGGTTGGAGCTCTCTATCCGGAAATCACGAAAGCGCAAGTGCGCGCTCTCCTCGGCGCCGCGTACGGAGTGAAAGAATTCTTCACGTTTGCAGCAGAACCACCGGTTGTGGACATATGCATACCGAACGTCGCCTCGGCGGAGGAATTTGAACACCAGTTGAATTTAATCCGGAACGTTGCGGAAGAATTTTCATTCTTGGAGGAGAAAACCAACTCAAAAATCGCCTACCGCGTAGGCGCCATGCTCGAGACGCCGAGGTCGTGTTTGATTGCGGGCGATTTAGCAAAAATGGGAGCAGAATTTTTAATCGTCGGGTTAGACGAGCTCACAGAAACAACATACGGCGTCAGCGTAGAAGATAGTCACAAATTCTTTCCGCGCTACTTGTACGGTGGCGAAGATATGGACATTAATGGCGACGAATTCGATTTCGATGAAGACGACGACGACGACGACGAAGAGAACGACGTGAAAGATATCGCCAGAGAGGAGCAGGAAGAGGAGGAAAACGCAATCATATGGAAGTTTAATCCCTTCATCGCATGGGACGATAAAGGTGTCGGGCGGCTCGTACAATCAGCTATTAACGAGGCGAGAGAAGTAAATCCGAACATCGACGTCGTCGCGTGCGGTCAGATGTGCGGTCACCGCGGCGCCGATTTCATATACGGAAAGTTCCAAGATTTGAACGTGAATGGCGTTTCGGTCGACCCTAGGTTCATCGCCGTGGCGAGACTTCGCGCGTTGCAGGCGATAATAGCAAAGAATAGGAAGTAGAGACGACGATTAGTTCTAAAGTTATAGGTTTGTCTATTATTAATAACGAAAGGTACCCCAAAACAGCTATTCTCGAAAGCCTCGATTTTGACACATCGTCGTCGTTTAACGATATCTCTTGAGCGAAAGTCTGTTGTTGTTCTTCCACTGGGCGTGCTTGGACGATCTGTTTTTCGTGTAGTTGTGGCCCTTGCCGTGTAAACCTCTGTGCTTTCTCCCCGCCGAAGTCAAGCCTCTCATCGCTCTGCCCTTGTGCGTCGGCGCGCAGATCCAGTTGATTCTCGGATCAGATCTAATAGCCTTGTGCATCGGGTCAACCATGATGACTTCATAGTACTTGTACACGGAATCCTGGTTCAACCAATACGAGTTTAAGACTCTCAACGCGCCGCATCTTCTCGCCGCTCTCTCCTCCGCGACAGACTTCAAGTTTCTCGCAAACTTCAACTTTGTGATGCCGCAGTGCACCGGCTTCCCATTGACGATACCCTTGCGCACCGGACGCTTACGGCCACCTCTTCTCACGCGCGCTCTGTAAATCACGAAGCCTTGCTTAGCCTTGTACCCCAATCTTCTCGCCTTGTCCGGTCTCGTCGGTCGAGTCACGCGGCAGATGGACGGAAGCTGACGGTATTCCCAAACGCGAATGCGTTGCAAAAATCGCAACACGTCGGATTGTTTCTTCTTCCAGAGTTCTTCCACGTATTTGTAAGCCTGCGTATTAAATCGCGAAAGAAGAGAGTTTAAAGAGAGAAATTATGGTCAGTTCGTGTCGCGAGAAACTTCGCATCGATGCTCGCGAGAACGAAGACGCGTCGTAGAAAATGTGTTTTCCCGTCGTCTCGCCCTAAAGAAAAAATCCACAAATGGAAACGCGCAACAAAGTCATCGCGCGAAGGTACCATCGCATCGAAACCTTCGAATTCGTCTGAAAGGATATCGTTTGTGTGCGAATAAGAGAGAATTAGATATATATAATATACTCACCCCCATGTTGTTGTGTGTGTTTTCTGTTTTGTGTCGTTGTGCGGGAATTTCTACGCAATGCGTGAAACATTGGGTCTTTCGCTTCTCGACTCGAGTGTTTAGTGTTTTTTTCTTTTTTGCGAGCTCTCGTCGTCTGCTCGTTAGAAAGAAAAACTTTACACAAAACAACAACAACACAAAAGTAAAATCATCTTTAAACTGCGGCGTGTTATTAATAAAAACAACTAAAGAAGTAAGGTAAGAAGAGAGAGAGAGAGAGTGGTGCTTTCATCATCGCGTCTCTCGGGGTTTCTTTTTGTTGTTCTTTCTTTCTTTTTTAACGCCGCGCGGAGAAGAGAGAGAGTTGTTCTGCATGAATGAAGAGAGAAAGAGAAATTCGATTTCGAGATGTTGTTCAACGGGGAATCGATTCGTTTGATTTTCTCATCAGTTTCTCTCAGTTTCTCTCTCTATTTGTGCGCGCGTTTATTACGATACAAAAAAAGAACGCGTCGTGAACGGGTAGTGTAAAGACGATATAGATGACGATGATGATGACGAGCACTCATTTTAACGCTTGGCTTCTTAGTATCGAGCTTGGAACCGGAGTAGTTATCGGGCAACATTTTCAAGCGAGATGTGCTGAAACTTGCGAACGAATTCCGAATCATCTTCAAAATTGGAGGAAAAAGAGATTGAGAGAGAGAGGATTCATTCGTGCGTTTGTGTGCACAAAACACACACAGACGCTCTCTTTTACGCGCGTGTTCGTTTTATCGTCGTTCGTATTTTGTTTTTGGCAGCTTGTGTACGGAGTTCCGCTGGACGATTGATACCCGTCGTGTGGTCTTCCGAAGGTTTTATTTACGATTGCCTATAGTGAACGTCAGAGGCAGATACTACGGTTGGCTCGGATTTTCCTTCGGTTCCGAATCCACACAACCATCTTCCTCACATTTTCTCTCTCTCTCTCTCTCTCTTTTGCGTTTGTTTTTTGTCATTGCGACGAGGTGGAAAGAAGAAAGAGAAGAAGAAGATGTTGATGATGATGAAGCGCCGAGCGCACGACGACTGTAGTATATATTTTTTCCGTGAAGAAGTCATTTGTCCTTACTAGGCTTAGACCACTAATCGATGCCGAGCAAAACAAAATCACCATCTTTCGACTGAGAAATTAAATATATATCTACGCGTGTGAACGAGAGAGAGGGAGAATTTACGTCGGCGCTTCGTCATCATCATCTTCTTCGTTCTCGTTCTTTCAGTACCGCTCGCGCGCGAATTTTTGTATCGATTTGAAACTTACCAAAGACAAACTTCCTCTACAATAATAGTAACGCAAACAGAGTTATTAAATAAGAAGGAAGGAAGGAGATATTAGCACGCTCTGATAACAAACACTAGAAGGAGAAGGAAGAGGTAGGTGTAGGAGGAATTTTCGTCTTCTCGGTCTCGTCTTTGTTTCGTATTTTTTCCTGGACAAAAGCACACGGCTGAATGAACAAGTATTTTGCGGTGCCGTCAGTTCCAGGTAAAGCCGACAGCTTTGGAATGGGTGAGGAGGTGGTAGTCTAAAACTACTACTGCTTTCTCAATCTCCGATGCGACATTCTTTCTGTTGTCCTCGTATGATTTCGTTTTGCGTGTGTTAACTGTGATTCGAAAAAACCGAAGCTGACGGCTCTTGTCGCTGGGGCTTATTCAACCTCTAAGAAGTTATGAGTTATTATTACACGATCGATTTGGTTTCACGCATGTGTTCCGTATATTAGCTCTCGATGGCGTGAGAAAAGTATTGAAAAGTCGGTGACGAGAATTTCCAATAACGTGAGACACGTCTGTGATTTTCGTTATGCCTCAAACTTCCTGAGACTTTCTATATTTTTCACCGCGAGGAGCGATATGTATACGCATGTGAACGCGCGTTTCTCTTCTTTAAACGCTGCTTTGCCTAAGGCATCCTCGAATACGAATGGGATAGTCTTTTTAACTTCCGTAGCGGATATTAATCTCGCCGTAAAAAGCGCCGGACGACAAACCGGTTTGTGGTCCATCTCCACGGTTCGCGGGTGGTCGATACTCGCGGATCACTTTCAATCTCACGGACTAAATTCTCTCTCTCTCTCTCTCTCTCTCTCTCTTGTTTCTCACCACTCTATACTCTCTCAACAACACAGGAGGAAAACAGTAAAAGAGTATCAAAACAATGTCCGGGTTCAGCTTTGGTGCCAGCGGTGGCGAAGCTAAGAAGCCGGCCGGAGCTGGAGGTTTCTCCTTTGGGGGGGCTCAACCTACTGCGACGCCCGCGGCTGGTGGTACTTCCGCGTTTTCGTTTGGTACGGCTGCTACACCTGCGGCAACGACGACAACTTCTACTGCTGCGCCATCGTTCAGCTTCGGTACGGCTGCTACGCCTGCGGCAACGACGACAACAACTTCTACTGCTGCGCCATCGTTCAGCTTTGGAACGAAGCCAGCATCGACGACGACGACGACTTCCACTGGAGGTGGTCTCTTTGGTGCTGCGACAACTGCTACAACAACAACTGGAGGAGGCGGTCTTTTCGGCGCAGCACCAGCAGCAGCAGCACCAGCAGCACCGGCCGCAGCAGCAACAACAACTGGGGGAGGCGGTCTTTTCGGTGCGGCACCTGCAGCCACGCCAACTGCGGCCACACCTGCCGCGCCATCCTTTAGCTTTGGTGCGGCTAAACCTGCGACGACAACGCCAGCCGCTGGAGGAAGTGGACTCTTTGGTGCGGCCAAACCAGCGACGACAACAACAGAAGCGGCCAAACCCGCCGCAACAGGTGGTAGTCTTTTTGGGGCTGCAGCAGCGCCGGCATCTACTCCAGCTGCTCCAACGACGACAACGGCAGCGGCGGCAACAACGACAAAATCAACATCTTCCGCCTTGGCGCCTCCGCCGGTGAATTTATCGAGACCGACCGACTTGGTCGGCAAATCCGTCGGCGAAACGTTACAATACTGGAACAAAGAACTCGCGCAAAGAACCGCGGATTTTAAGAAAAAAGCACAAATAATAGCAGATTGGGACGAGCAAATCGTCGAACGGCGGAGGGAACTGTTCGAGATGCAAGTCGATTTAGTCAACGCGAAATCCCAACAAGACGTCATGGAACGGCAAATTCGCGTCATCGAACAACACCAAGAAGATACCGAACGCGCGTTGACGGACATGGAAAACGGCGTCGATCGTTTGTACCAACAATTAGGCGAAACATTAGACGTCGATCGAGACGTCAGCTCCACGGCTCGTTTATACGGATTAGCCGAGCAAGTCTCCGGGCAGATTTTACAAATCGGCAACTCCTTGCGAGACGCGAGCAAAACAATTTCTCGTTACCAAGCCATGCAAGAGCAGAGAGGTTTACGGAAAGGCGACGGCGATGCCACGCGAAGTTTAGTCTCCGCGCTGAACAATCAACTCAGCGCGTTGAAGCACATCGATAGACAGTTGGATCTCGCCACGAATAGGATCGAGAAAGATCGGTTTTTATCATCATCGAAGTAATATATATATATATATAATACTACCGTTCTTGCGTGTATACAACAAAGCCGTTTTCGAGAAAAGAACAACACTCTCTTAAAATTGGAAAAAGCGTCGTCTTTTTTCCATCTCATCGCTCTTCTTTGTTGTGACGATGATGCTAGAAAAGTTTTTTTTCTTTCTTCTCGTTACATTTTTTCGTGGTTCAGAATCCTCTCAAAAAAAGAGAAAATATCCACTTTGGCAAAAAAATTCATCTCTTTTCGTCGTCACTTGTTTTGTCTCGTCTCGCGCTTAAATATTGAGATCTTTACTTTTATCGCACACGGCACGTACTAAATAATGGCTACTACTACCAACGCGATGATGGCGACGACGAAAACGACTTCGTCAAAGTTCGCACAACAACAACAAAAACAACAAAAGATGAGATCTTTGGCATCATCGGGGGCATTAATCTCCCCAATCTCGAAAAGAAAACAACACGTCATCTTTATGAACGCGTCCGAGGTGGCGGAATCCGCGGTCGCGACGGAAGAGTTTTACGAGGTGACGCTGCCGAAACCAATCGACGTGAAATTTGCTCGCGGGAACGACGGCGGCGCGTACGTCGCGTTCGTCCCGCCGAACGATCCAAAGTACGAGGTGTTTGAAATCGGAGACAAAATAGAAGGCGTGTCGGCGTCGTTCGGCGACGAGGTATGGCCGGCGGAATCTTTCGGTCAAGTCATGTACGCGATGAAAAACAGAAACGGAGACATTTATTTGAAGATGAAGAAGATGTTTGGCGATTTCAGCGCCATGGAGGTGGAGAAGAACTCACAGTTCAAATCCGAAAGAGCGGGAGGGAACTACGGCGCCGGGACGAAGGAACAACAGATGAATAACTACTCCAAGAAGAGAGAGTTGGAGAACGAACGATTAGACATGTTCGACGAAGCGATTGCTTTGTACAACCAAAAGAATTTCGACGACGCGTTGATTCAGTTCGAAGAAGTCGCCGCGTTAGAGCCGAAGAACTACATGAGCGATAACTTTGAAACGACCACGGAAATTTACCGAGTGTGCCAATACAACATCGCCTGCTGCTTTTCCAACATCGGTAAACTGGACGAGTCGTTGTTAGCCTTGAGAAGGTGCATGGCGAGTGGGTGGACGGATTACAGAAAGATTCGCACCGACCCGAGCTTGAAAAACGTCCGAGCGAGTCCTGAGTTTACCCCGTTGATGAACAAGTTCGACGAACCGATTTTCAACGAAAACGCCGCGAAATTTTTAGGCAACTTGTTCGGTAAGAAATAATAACTACAGTACTAACAATAACGAGAGAGAAAGAACGAGAGAGAGTGTGTGTGTTTGTGCCAGAGAGATGCTCTCGTCGAAGTAAGCAAGCGCTTTCCCGCTTTCGCGTGTGTAAATAAAAAAAAATACTTTAGTACTAAAATCTTTCATCAAAACAGTCGTTTTGGACTGATTTTTATCCACCAAAAAGCTTTTAATTTACCACACATCCGAGCACGCTTTAAAACGCGATACATATACACACACACATAATAATAATACTAATAATAAAAGGAGTAGTGCTTCGATGATGACAACATCGGCTTCTTCTCTGTTGTTTCCGTTACATTCTTCCTCTTCTTCTTTCTCATCAAAGTCGCCGAGGAGTAATCATCGAAATCATCATCAAAATCAAAGACGTCACGCGATGATGAAATCGTCTTCTTCGTTTACGACGACGATTCAGACGACTGGACAAAGAAGAACGAGACACAGAAGAATAGGAAACAAAGCGATTTTAGCGCAAAACGATGAACAGACGACGACAATTCAAACGATTCAGACAAATAATAATAGAAGACCAACAACAAATGTATTATCCAAAGAAGAACTTTTGTGCAAACCGAACGAATCCGTCTCGCAGTTGGCTGCCGCTCAAGCCGCTAAGAAAAACGTTGTTTCAACTCCCGCAAATTCTAGTTCAGTGATAAAAAACGCGCTCATCAACGCGAACGCGTTGAGTGCGCAGGCATTTTACCTTCCGTACGTCGCGTTGGCGGCGGTGACGATTAAGAAGATTTTGGATACGCCGTCGCGAGCGTACGTGGACGGAGCGAATACGGTAGGCTCGGAATACGACGCGTGGACCGAGGAAGGCATTTTAGAGTACTATTGGGGGGAACACATCCATCTTGGGTGGTACGAAGACGAAGATTTAGCGAACGGGGCTGGAACGTTGTTAGGAAACGACGTGACGGATTTCAAAGAAGCTAAGTTTGCGTTCGTGGATAAAATGTGCGATTGGTCCATTCAAGATTTGTTCGGGAAGCAACCTGCGAATATTTTAGACGTGGGATGCGGGATTGGAGGCGCGAGCAGACACTTGGCGAAACGGTACGGGAACGGAACTACAGTCACTGGGATCACCTTATCGCCAAACCAAAGAGACCGCGCGACTGAATTAGCCAAGGAACAAAACGTTCCAAACGCTGAATTCAAAGTCATGAACGCGTTAGAGATGACGTTCCCGGACGACACGTTCGATGCCGTCTGGGCGTGCGAAAGCGGCGAACACATGCCAGATAAGAAGAAATACGTGGAAGAGATGATTCGAGTGTTGAAACCGGGAGGAGTTCTCGTCGTCGCCACTTGGTGCCAACGCGACGCCGACGAAACAAAAAACCCATTCACCGAAGACGAAAAGAAAAACTTACAATTTTTATACGAAGAGTGGGCGCACCCGTACTTTGTCTCCTACGAAGAATACGAACGATTAATGCGAAACACTCACGTCATGGAAAAAGTTCAAGGCGAAAACTGGGTCAAAAACACCATCGCCTCGTGGCGACACTCCATTTGGGTCGGCGTCTGGGACCCGTGGCCGGTCGTTTTCGCCGGTCCCAGGATTTGGTACAAAACCATCCGCGAGATTGTGACGCTCGAGCGCATGCATCGAGCCTTCGATCGAGGGCTCATGACTTACGGATTGATTAAAGGTCGGAAAAAAGAAGAAATCGTACGAGATAAGGACGACGCGTTCTATAGCTGGTAATTTGTTTGACACAGAGAGAGAGGAAGAGAGGAAGAGAGAGATGTTGACTCTGTGCTCGTTGTATTAATGTTTTTATTTCTAGAGCTCTTTCTTTCCCTCATTTTTGTGCACTCGTCACTTCTCTCTCTCTTAACATTCAATTCGGACGTCGAGCTCTTTTTACTCTCCCAAGTCTCCTTGCGGCGATATATGCTCTTTTGGTGGTGGTTCTCGTCCTCGTCTCCCTCGGTCGTTGTCGTTTCAAAGAAGACCAACGCGAAGAAAAAAGAAGGAGAAGTGTCGTCGCTTTCCGATTCGATTTCCAAGAACGAACAACAACGACGACAAGAAGAAGAAGAAGAAGAAGAACAAACGACAAAGACGAAAAGAGAAGGCTTCCGGTTCATCCAATCCTTCATAGAAGCAGATAAGGACGACGACAAAAAAAAGTATTACCAGGTGTCGTATCCAAACCTCGCCATCTCTGCCGCACTCGTGACTGTTTTCTCCTCCGTGTTTACCGCGTCTGTCGTGCACTGGAAAAACAGAAAACACAAGTTAGAACGAGATTTACCAATAGGAGTACACGCGAAAGCATCGATTCAAGGGTTAAAAGCGTTAGCAGTGGCGACGGGATTTAGTTTAAGTTTAGTGTCGGTTTTATTCGCATCGACGAATTATATAGGCCTTTGGGAAAAGGAACACGTTGGGAGGCGGATCGAAAGCGCGTTGCGAAGCGTTCCGGGCGGGGAGGTGTTTAAAGGACCATCGGGGAGGACGAAGAGCTGAATTGATTGTATATTGATTGAGAGAAAAAGAAAGAATGACTTTTACGGTGGATAATAATAATGATAACAATAACATCACAAACAGCGCGGAAGAATTTGAGATTGATGTGGACGCAATATACACCATGGCGTCTTTAGCGAGAGAATGGTTCGTCGCCCACGAGAGCGGAACGGAAGCGTTGACGATTTTGAAAGAGGCGAAAGAGGAGTTATCGTCCATGTTAAAGAAGAAGAAGGAAAAGAAGGACAAGAAGAAGAACGAAAACGAGGACTTTTCTTCTTCACCGTACCACGTAAAAGTCCAGGAGAAGATTAAATCGATACTCCCGAGCGACGATATGTTGAACTGTTTGATGAAACGAGGCAAGTACGCGAATTTTTCCTCCGCCGCGGACGCGGAACGCGTGGACGAAGCGTGCGAAAAGTTGCGAAGAATCGTGGAAGAATTGGAAAGTATTTCGAAACAAATGGAGGAAACGTTCGAGAGTTTTACGAGTGCGTTTGAAAACGGCGGAAAAGAAGTTCAAGAAGTTAAAGAAGAAGAAGAAAAGAATCCGCCGGAACACCTAGCGCGAAGAGACGAAGAAAAAGAAGAAGGGCACGGCCGACAAGGAAGGGACAGAGAACCTCGGGGGAGACGGAGGAGCAGAAGCAGAAGCAGCAGGGGAAGGGACAGACGGCGAGGAAAGGAAGCAGAGCAGAAAGAAGACGAGGCGGAAGAAGCCGTCGTCCTCGCGAAGCGTTTATCGTTTCTAGAAACGACGAAAAAAGAGGAGACCGACGACGAAGCGCCGTCGCCAAAAGTGCACTGGATGCACAACGTCCCCAACGCGGCACTTTCCACTCGCTTTTCTCTCTCCAACACTACCGTTGAGATGAACAACAACAACAACAAACGGTCTTTCGAACAGTGGCTCTTCCTTTGCGCGAGCGCTTTAGAAGGCACGCGCAAAGAACTCCGCGTAAAGCAAGTCGTCGCCGAGAAGGCGTTGGACAGTTTGCGGGGGTCTTTCTCCTCCTCGAATACGAATACTAGCAATAGCACAAGGAGCCACACAGAAGAAGGAGAAGAAAAAGAAGACAATAATGGAGTGTTGTTGTTCGACAGTCTCTTGGACGCTTGGGACGTCCAAGCGTTCGTGGACGACGACGCCTTTCGCGCCTTATCGTCAGAAAGCGCAGAGTAGAAAACGTTAAAAATTGGACGAATACCTCACACCTCACACACTTCAAAGCGCGAACAACAAAAGCAAATAATAATAATGAGAGCGTTGATTCAGCGCGTGCACTCGGGATCGGTCTCTGTTCGACACTCCGAGTTGCACAATCACGCGTTACCTCCCTCCCATCCTTCGCAACCTGAACCGCAATCGATAAAGACAATTGGAAAAGGGGCGGTCGTTTTCCTCGGCATCAGTTCGGAAGATACGCTCGCGGATTGCGATTACGTTTTACGAAAAACGATGAGTGTGCGCCTTTGGCCGGACAATAATAACAATCACGCAGAAAAGAACAAACAGTGGACAAAGTCTTTGCTCGATTTAAATTTGGACGTCTTGTTCGTGAGTCAGTTCACGTTACTCGCCGAGTGCACGAAAGGGAAAAAACCGTCCTTCAGTCGAGCGATGACACCGAAAGAGGCGAAGGAAATGTACGACGAGTTCCTTAAAAAAGCGAGAGAGGAATACAAAGAGAATGGAATAAAAGAAGGTCAATTTGGGGCGATGATGGACGTGCACATAGAGAACGACGGCCCGGTGACCGTTCTCATCGATAGTCAAAATAAAGGAGGATGATTTAGTAGTAGTAGAGTAGTATCATTGTTTGTATTTGTTGTATCTCTCTCGTCGCGAAAACACGCTACGTGTATGCGCGTGTTGTTGTTGTTCTTCTATTATTGATATTCTGGTACACTAATAATGTTATTTCTTGGAGCGACCCCAGGCAGTCCCGGTAGTCCTTTGCGTGCCACCGGGCGCCCCGGATCGTTGCGTGCTTCTCTGGGTGCCTCCTGTTGTGGGAAGAGTACTGGGCGCGCCGCGCGTTCTTCTCGTCGGTCTCGCGCGTTCTTCCGAGTCAGAGTCGTCCGCGTTGTTACCAGCACCTCGCTTCGACGAGGCGGCACCTCTGCCGCGCTTATTCCCAACTGCCGATTTTGTTGTTGGATTGTTCAAAACTTTGGCACCGCGCGCGCGGCCTCTGCCTCTCGAAGCGGCAGCAGATGTTCTTCCAGCTCCAGCCGCGACAGAAGGTGTGGCCTTTTCGTCGGAATCCGAGGAGTCGTCGATGACGATACTTTCTGGAACTTTTCTGCTCTTCGTTTGCGTCGACGGCGTCGCGCCACGACCACGTCTTGTCGCTCTCGTTGCGGCGGCTGCGGCTGCTGCAGCTCCACCTCTCTTCTTCGGTGCGGGTTTCGCATCTGCGAAATCCTCGTCTTCTTCTTCTTCCGAATCAGGCACTTCCTCGTCCTGAGAAGATTCCGAATCCGATTGTTGTCGCTGTTTCCTTTTTGCCGCCGCCGCTGCGGCGGCTGCACTTTTCGCTCCAACAGCTAGCCCACGCCTTGCAGCAGCTACTGGCTGCGCAGATGCTGGGATGACGTCGTCGTCTTCCTCCTCTGAATCCGAAACGACGTAATCGTCGTCGTCTCCTTTTTTCTTCGTCTCCGGAACCGGCGGCGGAGGTTGTTTTGCGCCTCCTCTGCGAGACGCCGGAACTGGTCTTTGCGCGCGACCGTCCTGGGCAGCTTCTTTTTGCTGTGCTAATAATACACGCTCTAGCGCTTCTTCTTCGTCTAACTGTCTCGTCGCTTCGGATTTCTTCGCTGGTGCCGCGTCTTGAAACTCTCGCACTTGTTGCGCGCGCTGCGTTTGTTGCGTCGCCGCTTGCTGACCTTTCTTCGCTTTGGCACGAGCACCTCCATCTTGTTGTTGTTGTTGTTGTTGTTGCTGTTGCGTGTGCTTCTTCGTCAACTCTTGCACTCTCCTCTGCACTTCGCTCGCTTCAATTAACTCCGACGGTTGCGCGGTCGACGCCAACTCTCTTTGAAAGTGTTTCATCGTCGACTCGCACAAAGTTTTCACCGCTTTGTTGTCGTCTCTGTTCACCATATCGTCCAAAGAGTTCATTAAGTTTGGAATGTCTAAAATTTGTAATCCTTTATCCATTCGTTCTTTGATCAACCGTTCGATCCGTTTTTGGTCCTGTCTCGGCCCTGCTCTCGCGTCGTCTAAATCCTCGTCCTCATCTTCTACGTTTATATTTTCTTTCATCATCCCTTCGTTGAACTCGTCTTCCTCGTCTTTGTTCCCTCCCTTTTTTTTCTTCGATTTGTGAAACAACAACATATCCGAAGGATTCGCGACTTTACCCACAAACTTTTGCCCAAACTTTTGGACGTTGACGCTCTGGAAACCACCGGTCAAATCCACTCGCAATCGAATCAACGGCAGTTGGTTCAACTGCGCCAACTTTTTCACGCCGCTCGCCGCGTTTTGCATCGCCTCTTTAATCATGCCATTCACCGTAATCATCAAGAAGTTCTCGATGGCTTCCTGATCCTGACCTCCCCCATCTTCCTCCTCGTTCAAAAAATCTTCCTGTTCTGCTAACGAGACGTTCTTAAATGCGTAAGGTCTCGTCGTTTGTAACGGAACTGGCAACAACCGCCAATGCGGCGGATCTTTCTTCTCCTTCCCCGGTTTCAACTCTAAAATACAAATCTTCTTCGTCCCACTCTCGGCTTCCACCAACGACGTCGTCACCGAGCTCCCCGGTTGCGAAACGCTCACGCCGTCGAACAACTGCGGCTCAATCAAACACTCGTGTTCGTGTCCCCAAACGACTAAATCCATCCAATTCGGCAAGTGCCTCTCGGAAATTGAATTCTTCGGCGCGTGCGACACTCTGTTTTGATGAATCAACATGAGATTAAACCAGTTCGCCAACGGCGTCTTCTCGTCCGAACTCCCCGGTCGAATCCACTTCACGTTCCCTTTACTCGCCATCATCTGGTGTAATCTCTGATCTCGTATCCATCCTAACCCGTACAAGGCCAACTTCGTCTCGCCTTTTCTCAACAACACCGGTTTCAATTCAATCGCACCCGTGTTCGACCCACTCAGAGCGTGCTTACCGAAATAATTAATCAACGAGCAACTGGACAAAATATCCAGCGCTGATAAATTCTCCTGCCCGGACGGGTCGTCGTGATTCCCGTGAATCGCGAATATCGGCAGCGCGACGTTCACGTTTTCATCCTCAAAGTTCACGATGCCTCGATTCGGAAAATTTATGCTCTGATCGGACACAACTTCAAACTCGATCGCATCGTCCCCGAACACGTACTCTCTCAAAACATCCATCGTTTGTACCAAGGTTTCTCGGCTCGGTTTGTTCTGGTCGAACAAATCGCCTCCCAGAAACAGCGCGTCCACTTTTTCCTTCTTCGCGGTCTCCAAGATTTCTCGAAACGCGATGAACGAATCGTTTTTCCGAATCGGGTCTCGTTCGTGCGCGCCCAAGTGGTTGTCCGTGGCGATTAAGATTCGGAATAAGTTTGGGTCGTTCTTGTTCTTATTATTCTTTCCTCCTCGTTGTTGTTCTCGTTTTTGTCCTCTTCCTCTGATGTCATCATCGTCGTTGTCTTCTTCTTCTTCTCGCTCGGGCATTTTTAAAACTCTTCTTCTCTGAATGGTTTGTTGTGAGATGATTTTTGTGGGAAAGAACGAAAAAGAAGATTTTTTGAATTTAGGCACCCACCCTCTTTTTTGGTTGGTGTTCATATTTTTTCACTCGGTCTAAAATACTCTTCAGTATTTATATAGTAGGGGTTTGTTTTTTGTTCGAACACACACACACACGCACGCACGCACGCACCATAGCAACAACAAGCGAAGAAGAAATGACGACGACGACGAGTGAGAAGAAGAAGAAGAGTCCAGAGTGGGTGAACGAGTTGTATATAGCGGTGAGAAATGCACCTTCGCCTCCTTCTCCTTCGCCTCCTTTTTTTGCTGCGACCGAAGATGAAGAAAAAAAGTCAACTTCTTTTACCTCTTCTTCAGAACGCTTCAATGACGACGATAAAGATGGAGAAGAAAAAGGAGGAGGAGAAGGATACGGTGGCGCCTCTTCCTCCTCCTCCTCGAAGCTTTCGTTTTTCTCGAAGAACAACCCCGCCGCCGACTTTGAGAACGCGATGGACGGATGGTTGGGAAAAGCCACCAGCAGCAGCAGCGGTGGTGAGGGTGGTTGTATCTGGAGGACGAAAGAGAACGTCGTGGAGACGTTGCTCCCTTTTCTGAGCGCGGAATACGAAAGCGCGAAAAGAGAGGCGCTGTTTCTTCCTCGCTTCTCTCATCAGTCCGATACGAATCATCCAAAGGACGAGAACGAGGACGATGACGAGGATGACGACGACGACGAAGTTTTATTAGGTGTTCAGAATGCGTCGTTTTTGAAAGAGATTTCCGACGCGAAGTTGAGAGCGATGTACGACGAGTTTTTCGACGCGCGGGCCGATTTGTTACGACTGAACGATGTTCAAAGCGATCTAGAAACGTTCTTGGAGTGGTTAAAGGAGAGCAGAGATTGTTCTGGTGATAAACAGCAACGACGAGTAGGGCGAGAGAAAATACCAGGTTTACGCATCAACGCGCTCAAACACACGGAAGAAGGGGTTTCAAGGGGAGAAAATGCCCCGGGGGTCGAAAGCTATCTGAGAAGACGAAACGAAAATTTGCGAGAATTGAGAGCGAAGCAATCGAGAGCGTTGTTGTTGTGCGGCGAAAGCGTGCGGTCAAAATTCCTCGGGATTATTCTCGAGGGGTTTCGACACGACGCGAATGAAAATTTGCTTCACGAGACTTTCTTTCCGAGAGACCCACCACCTTTAAAAACATCATCGCGTAATAACGATGATGATGCACCAAAATGCTTCAATAACAAAATTTATCTCACACTGAGAGCGTTTTGTTCGGAACCGACGAACGCGGCCATCGTCGAACGGTGCTACAAAAAGGCTCACGTAAAGTCGCCCTGCGCGAGGCGAATTTTACGCTTGTGCGCGGAAGGGTGCTTCGAGAGCGAGAAGTACGAGCACGTGGCGAACGCGCGCGAATGCGACGATTATTCGTTCCGCACGACGGGTGATGCGGTGACTGAGTGCAAAATGACTCGCGGTAAAGACAAATTTGTGTGCGTGAGATGGATGTGCCGCTCGAAATTTGAAGTCAACGATGTCGCGAGGAAAGCGTTTCAAGACGTGTACGCCGAAGTTACCGCGCTCGAGATTTTACGTGATTTCGAGAATGGTGAGAAGAAGGTGAAGAAGAAGAAGAAGAGTTCTGTGATAAGAAGAGGAAATCGCGATGATGTAATGTCGATTTCATACTCGTTTGGAACACTCCGAGATTACGGCGCATGCGAAGATTTCTTATGCGTGGCGACCGATTGGGTCGACGGAGTCGGATTGAACGCGTGGCGTTCAAATCTAGGTGAATATTTAAAGAAAGACGCAAATGAAGCGAACAACGACAGAACGCTATTGCTTGCAATCGCGAAAACGATGCTGCAGATGGTAGTCGATATGCACGAAAAGAATGTCGTCCACTTTGACTTGAAGCTCGAACATTTCATTCTCTCCACGCGGCGCCAAGAGGAGGAGGAGGAGGAGGAGGGGAGTAAAGGAACAAAATACGCGATAACTTTAATCGATTTCGGAGAGTGCGCGGTTTACGACATCTCGGACAAAGTAAAAGGAACCTCGCGCGCAAGAGGTACAGAGATATACCACGCTCCAGAAATGCTACTCATTGACGAAATTAAGACTCATAGCGCTTCGTTCCCTTCGGGCGATAGTAGTAGAACAACCGCTGCTGCGTGTTTCGTCGACGGCAAAAAATGTGACTGCTACGCGCTCGGCGTGGCGTTGTGCGAATTGTTTTTCAGTGACTCTCCGAACAGGCACGCGTACGAACAGAATGGATTCCTTGGTTTGCTTAATGTTGTCGCTGGTGGTGATGATAACGCTGAAAATTACTCGAAAATACTACGCGACGATATCCTCCTAAGCGACGTAATCCGCCGCCCACCTTCCGACGGTGATATTGCAAACTGGTTGCTCAAAACTCTGCTCGTTCGCGATCCGCACGAGAGAACCTCAGCTCGACGCGCTTTAACGATATATTCCGACATGATAAATTAATACATATTATGTGTATACTGGTATGTTAAAACAAAACAAAATTTATATGGCACATTCACATTGTTCGTGCCGTTGTTGTTGTTTGCGGTTACGCCAACGCTCTCTCTCTATTTGTACAAGTTCATAATAACGCGATGATGATGATTACTGTTTCTTCACCGCATTCTTCACCGCCCCACTCACCAACCTCTCGTTTATCACGGCATTCGTTTCCAACGCGTCCATTTCCGCGTATAATCTCGTGCTCGACTCGTCCGTCGGCGTAAACACCGATTTCTTGTATTCGTCGTCCGTTTTCGGTATGTTGGCGCTTTTCATGTTTTGCCTTTGCACTTCAAACGTCTTCGTCCACTCCGAGTGAGAATCACACGGCGTTTTCGGCGTGTTCGGTTCACTATTATTTGAGGTATCTTTATTCTCTCCGTCTTCGTCCACGAGCAAAGCGTCCTCGTGGTCGTGAGGAACGGTTTGGAAACAGTGTCGGCACCGAGCGGTCGCGCAATTGGTCCCGAGGAAATTCAACACTTTTTGCCCCCCGTGATCGACGGATTCCACCACCGGAGTGGCCACAAACGTCGTGTGATCGTTCAAGTTGTCCTGCTGCTTTTCTTGCACCTCGATTGCGCTCATTTTTTTAACGTCGTCGTTGTTGTTGTTGTTATCGTTATTGTGTGCGTGTGTGTGTTGTTACGCGTGCTGTCGTTATGAGTAATTGTGGTGTTTGACCTTTTTGAGATACTTTTGTGAAGCAAAGGGTCCAACCACGCAGATATTTTTAGCGGGCGCTTCTTTTACCGGCCGTACAAAAGGAGTGTTGTTGTTGTTGTTGACAATTCAACGCGATAACGATAGCGATGATGATGATGATTTTACGTTTAATGACAAATTTTTTATTATCTATGGAATCCCTCTACGTTCGGGTCTATTTCGATGGAATATCTCTTGTGTCGTTTCCTACCGTGGAGACGCAAAGCGAACTCAACTCCCGCCGGAGTGTCCAACCAATCCTCGAAATCGTCTTTGCCTTCCTCGACCATGGCAGTCAAGTGTTCGTCGTCGGCTGGGATGAACGTGTTCACCCTCGGTAACGCCTGGGATGGGCACAAAACCGCGTTCCAGTGTTTGATATCGTCTTCGTCTAATCCTACTCGCAAGGCGTTTTCGTGTAAGCTGGGTAAGTTGTTCGTCACGCCGCCGTCGACGCAGATGTTGCCGTCCCACACGCAAAACCCAGGCCAGGTCCAGCCAGGTATGTATCCGCACGCCAAAACGCAATTGATCAAATCCTCTCGCGAGTGCCACTCGGAGATGATGACGTTGTGCGGCGTCGGGAACAACTTGGTGACGGATAAGAACACTCTCCCGTTGCACTTTTTATGCGCGTCTTCCGGTAACAACGCGTTCAATAAATACCTGCAATACTGTCCAATATTGGTTAAATTATGAATGAACCCCATTGGTTCTCTAAACTCGTGCGCGATTGGAGGGATTTGTTTCCAAATTTCCTCAGGTTTCACGTTTGCGCCCGCCAACGCGGCGACCAACGCGCCGATGGAGGCGCCCGCGAAGACGATATCGTCCACTCCAGTCTCGCCAAAGTTATCTCTCAACCCAAAATACACGCCTAAATGGTACCAGGTTCGAAACCCTCCCCCGCATAAACTCACGTGCGCGTGATCGTCCCCGTTTTCAGTCTTATCTCTTCGTTTCTTTTCGTTCACGTACGTCGTGTTCTTTTTAAACCTGTGCGGAAACGTCGGCTTCCACAGCGGCTTCCCACACAGTTGCCAGAATATAATCCAAAAGAGCACCCACGCGGCTTGTAAAGTCGCCAACGGGAACGCGAAGATGAAGTACACTAACGTTTCCAAAAAGTATCTTCGCTGAGGAAACGCGGTTGGATTTCTCATCGCTCTCGTCGTCGAAAATACGTACATTTGTAGGAGGTACGTGCACGCGAACACCAGCGCGGCGTTTCGAATACTAGTTTTCGAGTCTTCTTTGTTGTTCGTTGTTTCTTCGATGTACTTTTTTACATCCTCGAGACCGTCTCGAATCATCATCCGTATCATCATCATCACATTCCCACTAGAACTACTACTGCTACGACTACCACTACTACTCGCACTACTGCTACCCCCCATTTTGATGTGAATCTTTCTCTCTCTCTCTTCAATAACCTTTCTTAAAAGTCTGTTCGTCTTCTCCTTTTTATTATTCTCTTTTTTACTCTCGTCTCTTGCTTTCCCGGGAAAAGACTTTGAATATAAATAGAGAGAAGATTTTTGACCTCTTCTTCTCTCTCTTTAATACGCGAAGCCTCTCTCTCGTCGCGCTCTCTTATTTGAATCCGCTCTCGATGGTGAGATTACGAGTGCGCTCCTCTTTTGCCGATTTTTAAAAGAAGAAGAAGAGAAAGAAGAGAAAGAAGAATAAAGAGAAGCGCTTTAAGAAGAGAGCGGGGCTCTTTTTTGTCGGTGTGTCTGGTCTCTTTTGTTTTTATTTGACCGACCCCGGCTCGAATGGTGGGAATACTACTCTCGCAACAAGCTTATTTATTAATTGTTGTTCTAATGTGATTGACTGGTTTTTTTGTGGACGGAAATATCTCCTTTTGTGTTGTGTGAGCTCTCTCGTGGTATCTCATAGTCTAACAACATTGATGGATAATCTTTTTTCTCTATTCGACTCACCAAAGAGTCCTCACAAAAACGCGCAGTTGCAAGTTTATATAGAACATAAACACACGCTCTCTCTCTCTTACGACGAATACATTTTTGTGAATTCTCTCTTCTCAGTATAATGCAAACGCAACTTTTGTTGAGAACAACAGGAAGAGAAAGCCTCGCGAGTACTAAAATTCATCATCATCATTCATCATCGAAGAATATAAATTCTACTTCTTTAAAGAAAAAGATGAGCACCATCACTCGAGCGCAAGCCGTGGCAGGCGTGGCGGTGAAACCAATCCCTACGACACCGATCGAAGGACAAAAAACCGGCACGTCTGGTTTAAGAAAGAAAGCGAAAGAGTTTTCGTCCGGGAACTATCTCGCCAACTGGGTGCAGTCGCTGTTCATGGCGTTACCGCAAGAGGAGTTGCAAGGGAGCGAGATGGTGTTAGGCGGCGACGGGAGATGGTTTAACAAAGAAGCGTCGCAAATCATCTTGAAATTAGCCGCCGGGAACGGGGTGAAGAAGATGTACGTCGGGCAAAACGGGTACTTGTGCACGCCGGCGGCGTCGGCGGTCATTCGAGCGCGCAAAGCATACGGCGGTTTTATCATGTCCGCGTCGCACAACCCGGGCGGGCCGGAAGAAGATTGGGGGATCAAGTTCAACTCCTCCGCCGGGGAACCGGCGCCGGAAAAGATCACCGATAAAATCTACGGGTTTACGCAATCCGTGAGCGAGTTGCAAATGGCGGATATTCCGGACGTGGACTTGAGCAAAGTTGGCGTGACGAAGTTTGGCGACTTTGAAGTCGAAGTCGTCTCGCCGACGGAAGATTACATGAAGTTGTTGAAAGAAGTCTTCGATTTTGACTTGATCAGTAAGTTGTTGAAGAGAAAAGATTTTTCCATGCAATTTGACGCCATGCACGCCATCACTGGCGCGTACGCGAAGCCGATTTTGGTCGACGCTTTAGGAGCGCCGGCGAGTTCCTGCGTCAACGATACGCCGATGGAAGACTTTAACAAAGGTCACCCGGACCCGAACTTGACGTACGCGGAAGAATTGGTGAAAGTTATGTTCTCCGAAAACGCGCCGGACTTTGGTGCCGCTTCCGATGGTGATGGTGACCGTAACATGATTTTGGGCAACAACTTCTTCGTCACGCCGTCGGATTCCGTCGCCATCATCGCCGCCAACGCGCAAGAGTGTATTCCGTACTTCAAGTCTGGCTTGAAAGGCGTCGCGAGATCCATGCCAACCGCGGCTGCGTTGGACAGAGTCGCGCAAAAGTTGAACGTCGAGTGCTTCGAAACCCCAACTGGTTGGAAGTATTTTGGTAACTTGATGGATGCCGAAAAGTGCTCGGTCTGCGGCGAGGAGTCCTTCGGTACCGGCTCTGACCACATCAGAGAAAAAGACGGACCGTGGGCCGTCTTGGCGTGGTTGTCCATCTTGGCCAAGAGAAACGAGAACATCCCAGAAGGCGGGAAACTTGTCGGCGTCAAGGAAATCACCGAGGCACACTGGAAGACGTACGGCAGAAACTTCTTCTCCAGATATGATTACGAAGGGTGCGAATCGGATCCGTGCAACAAGATGGTTGAATCCTTGCGCGAGAAAGCGAGCAAAGCGAAGAAAGGAGACAAGTACGGCGCGTACGAGTTGGACTACGCGGACGACTTTGAATACACCGATCCGATCGATGGGTCCGTTGCCTCCAAGCAAGGCGTCCGATTCGTCTTTACGGACGGGTCCAGATTTATCTTCCGTTTGTCCGGTACCGGATCCTCCGGCGCCACCGTGAGAATGTACATCGAGCAATACGAAGCCGACGAAGCGAAGCAAGGCATCGACGCGCAAGTCGCGTTGAAGCCACTCATTGACATCGCGTTGGAAGTTTCCGAGTTGAAAAAGTTCACCGGCCGCGAATCGCCGACCGTCATCACGTAAGTTTTTCGATTTGATCGACGAGAGAAGAAAAAAGAGAGACAGATACGTACGCGGCGGCGGCGCTTACAACAGTTTACGCACACACACATATACACAAAAAAACATGAAGAGGAAAAAGAAGGCAGAGGTTGCTTTGAGAGCGCGAGAACAGAAGAGCGAAGTGCGACGGTGGCGATGATGTAGCTATATTGAAATAAACTCTACTAAATAACACGTACGCTTTCGTTTCGCAAAAATAGTTACCCGAGACACATCTTCTTTTCTCTCTTTCTCACTCTCTACTATGACTAAATAGTATACAACAACACACTTTGACTCTTTCCACTTGAATCATCATCGCATTCCTCCTCCTCCTCCTCCAATCGCTCTCTCCCTGCTCTCTCTTAACCTCTTCGCCTCTCTCTTCAACTCTTTCACCACTAACGCTAAACTTTCCGGTTCCACGCCGTTTTGGAGCATAGAGATGCACACCGCTAACGTCTCCCGGTCCAAATCGCACTCTAAAATTTTCGAAATCTCGTGCGTAATTTCCAAGTGTTTCTGCGCACTTCGCGAGGAAATTCTGTCTCCGTCGAAACAGTCGTCCGCCTCAAAGTTGTTCTCGTTGTTCTTTCTGTTAAAATGGTCGTCGTCATTTTTGTGGTGGTGGTGGTGGTCGTTGTTTTGACGACGACGCAAAGGAGAGGAAGCGTCGCAGGGGGTCTTCATTGTAATAATGAAGAGTTCTTTCCAAAGAAGTCAAACAGAATAAAAATCTCAACAAAACGTCTTTTTTTGAGGCACACGCAGAAAAAAAAAGAGAGAGAATGCATCGTCATCGAAGGTGGTGTGTCGCTCTCGTCCTCTTCCTCTTCCTCTCCGGAGCAGTCGCAAACAATAGTCGAATTGCTGAAACTCGACAGAGAGAAGAAAAGAAGGAGGACGAGAAGACACTCGCTTTCTCGCACGACACGAACGACAACAAAAGGGTAGCGTTGGGTGCGAGATTTTTAGAAGACGATCAGTTGGACTCCCAAGAAGAGTGCATGAAAGATGCGTTTTTTTCTATTTTTAACCAACATCATCATCACGGCGGCGGGCGTCGATTCAAAGGATCAGAAGAGGATATCTTCTGCGAACATCTGGTGCAGGCGAAGGATAAAGACGCGTTGAAATGCCTCGTCGCGGTGAATGCGGTCTCGTGTCGTCTGGAACGGTCTAAAGTAAAAAGCAGATTGGGAAAATGTAATAAAAAGCGTTTCGATGGTGGGTGCGAGAGGTGCGCGTTGAAACGAATAGGAGGGTCAGACGACGACGACGACGACGACGACGACGTCGGAAGAGATGGTGAAGATACAAAAACCAGCAATGGACTGAAAGGACTGTTCAAGTTTCTGTTTTACGACGAGGACGAGGACGAGGACGACGACGACAACGAAAATAACGCCGATGGAATGGACGAAGAGGAAGAGGAAGACGAAGACGAGACTACCCGTCGTAATTTTTTCTCCGTTACGAAAGCAACAGAACTCAACATGTATTTTCAAGCGCTTTCGAGAGTAGAATCAGAGTGCGCGCAACACGAGCAACGATTCCGCGCGCGGAGAGCTTCGAGAGAATTATCCGAGTTTTTTAAACGAATCGAACTTTCCGAGTTGGAAGCGAAAAAGAGCGTTGAAAATTCAATGGAAAGATTACGAGCGATGGAATTTGAAATCAAAACATCAGTGCACGAGACGCTGTTAGAGACGCAAAACGTGCACAATCAAACGCGCGAAAGACTCAACTTGACGTTAACACGTGTCCAAGAAGCACAAAACGCGGTAGAAAAATTGACTGCGTTCGCAAAGGTACACTCTATGCGATTGAAAGAACTCGCGATTACTTTCAATCGCATGCGAGACGCGCTCTCGAAATCGAGTTTGGTTTTCTTCTTCTTCGTTTGGTGGTTCGTGTTTGGGACTTCTTTTGTGCCACACGCGTTGAGAACGTTTCTCAGAGAAAGTTTAAGACAGATCTTAGGCGCCGTCTTGTGTAGTCACGCGATTGAAATCGCCCTCGTGCCTCGATTTGTCGAGTATTATTACCGTCAGCAGTATCAAATCAAGGAAACGGCGGAAGAAGAACGAGAGGAAGACATCGACATCGAACTTCTCATCGCGCAAGCCACGCAACTCGTCCGCGTGACCGTAGCCACTACCGTCGCCGTACGAAGCATACGAACCACGATGCTAAAAAACAAACGAGAGAAATCGCGTTTGCTCGAACAAGAAGCTTTCGCGAGCAGTTTGCGCCGAGTCGAAACCGACGTGCGCGCTTTGCTCGCAGAACGACGAGGACGAGAAGAAGAACAAGAAGAAGAAGTAAAAAGAGGAAGAAGAGGACGAGTTGTGGTCAAAGCCTTGTTACCACCATCGAGAAGACAAGAAGACGATTCAGACGATTCAGACGAGATCTCAGAGAAGACCAAGAAGACCAAGAAGACCAAGAAGAAAGTGAACACTTTTAATGAAGAAACCATCGACGAGGACGAAAAAAGCGAAGAAAACAAAATCAAAACTTTGAGGAAAAAGCGAAAGAAAGACCACCACAACACCACACAAAGGTGGTTTAAAGATGAAAGAGGATTTTAAGGAGGAGATAAAAATATCGCGCCTGACGGTGTACCCGTTGAAATCGTGCAAAGGCATCGACGTGAAGCGCGCGCGTTTGACCGAAACTGGATTCGAGTGGGACAGATGCTTTTGCGTGATCGATAAAGACGGGGAATTTATCAGTCAGAGAACTGTTCCTGAGTTGGCGTTGGTTGAAACCGAGTTTCGCGGGGCCATCTTTGAGGATGATGAAGAGGATGATGATTTTGATGATGAGAACAGTACGATGGAACGAGTCATGGAGGAGGATGCGAACGACGACGGGGTAAACGACGTAAACGAGACTGAATCGATGATGAAAGATGCGAAATTAATTCTGCGAAGTCCAAACTGCGCGGACGAGTGCGAAATTCCTCTGCTGGCGAGAAAAGAGGACATGTCTGGCGAGGTGGAATGTTCGGTGTGGGACTACTGCGGCGTTCACTTGGCGGAGAGCGACGCGGTGAACGAGTGGATATCGAGGGCGATAAGAGTGCCCGGGGCGAAAATTGTTCGTTGGATTGGAACCGGAGGGATACCGGAACGGTTTAATAAGTACGTTTCGACGAGCGATCGCAAATCGAGACCGAAAAGGCCTTTAGACGAGCGATACGCGAAGAACGGCGGCGAGACGGCGTTTAGCGACGGGTACCCCGTGTTGTTAGCCCACGAGTCCAGTCTCGACGATTTGCAAAAGCGCGTGGTCATGGGGAAAGAGCTGTTCAATTTAGCCGGAAGCGAAGTGAAAATGAATCGCTTTCGACCGAACGTGGTTATTTCCGGAGGTAAAGAGTGGGCAGAGGACAAGTGGTTAAAGATAGAAACACGCGCGAGAAAGAGCAAGAGCGATGGCGGCGGCGGCGGCGGCGAACGCGGCGGAGATGAAGGTGGTGTTTCTTGGGACCTCGTCAAACCGTGTTCTCGGTGTACGATCCCGGATATAAACCAAGAAACCGGCATCTTCGATAAAAACCGCGAAGTCTCTCGCGCGTTGCAAAAATTCCGCTCCGGGACCGTTCTAAACAGCCAAACCAAATCGTGGGCGAACGAAGTCTTCTTCGGGTGGAACATGATTACGAGCGCGCCAGGCGGCGGCGGTTTGAAAATATCCGTCGGAGACGTCGTGACTGCGAAAGAGCTCAGACCAAATCTCAGTGGTGGTGGTGGTTTCATGTAGTTCGTCCCTTCTTATTTGTGTGCGAGTATTAGACTCGTAGAGTAGTAATAGTAGTAGTAGAGTAGTAGTAGTGGTAGTAGTACAGAGAAACGACGGATGACGATGATAAAGAGTTACACTCATTTTTCTTTCAATTTTTCTTCTTTTAGTCGTCGACAGACGCAAAGGGTTTTCACCTCTCTTTTCCTTCTTTTCCTTCGTTACACGTTCGACGCGCACGTAGATATAAACGATATAAACGATAACAACAACAACAACAGTTAGTATTCGTTTTTACCCCGCGCTCTTTTAATCTTCTGTTACATTTAGTATTATGCTCGCATCTACCAGCAGCGCTGCTGCTACTGCTGCTATTACTACTCACACGAACACGAACGCTTCTTGCGCTCGGCGGCGGAATTTTTCCTCCGACGTGCAACACCATCAACGTAAGAGAAACACGAACAATTCAGAATTCAGAAGACAAAGAAGACAAAAAAGAAGAAATAATGGGGACAGCACTCTTTTCGTGACACGCGCGGAAAGTGGCGGTTTTGGCGATGGTATCACCAACAATGGATTGACTCGAGAAATCAGCGAAGATGTCGATACCGTGTTGTTAGATTGCGATGGGGTCATATGGCACGGAGACGCTTTAGTTCCCGGGGCGAAAAAAGCCGTGGACTATTTACGAGAAACGCTGCAAAAGCGCGTGTTTTTTGTCACGAACAACGCGACGAAAACGAGAGAGTATTACCAGTGGAAGTTTTCCGAGCTCGGGATGGAGGTGGACGTGAACCACATATATACCGCGGCGTTTGCGTCGGCGTCGTATTTATCCGCCATCGGATTTAACAATACTCACGGTAGTACTACTACTAAAGATGGATCGTCGTCATCAAATAAGAAGATATACGTGGTTGGTGAGCAAGGGTTAGTGAGAGAGTTGGAGGAGTGCGACGTCGGCGATATCGTCGGGGGCGTATACGAAGCAGTCTCGTGTACTTCGAGCGATTGGGAGGAGATGCACGAGTGGACGGGAGGTGACGCCGAAAACGACCACGACGACGATTCTCGAGTAGACGCGGTTGTCGTTGGTCAAGACACGTCGTTTACGTTCGCAAAGTTAGCGTACGCCTCGTATTTGATACAAAAAGGCGCAAAGTTCATCGCCACGAACCCAGACGCCGGGGATAGGTTAGGGAAAGAGAAATTATTGATGCCCGGAGCGGGGCCTATAGTGAAAGCGATTGAAACCGCGTCTGGGAGAGCACCGGATGTGATTTGCGGAAAACCAGGAAAGTACATGTTTGACGCGATAATGTCGCACTCGCACGGCGACCCGCAGAGGACGATGGTCATCGGCGATAGAATGGACACGGACGTGAAATTCGGGAAAGATAACGGCGCGAGATATTCCGTCTTAGTCCTCACCGGCGCGAACAAAATGAAAGACGTGGAAGAGAACGAAGACGAATCGAAGCAACCATCGTTCGTGGTTGGTTCTTTAGCGGAAGCGTGCGGAATACCATTCGATCCAAACGAACCGACGCAGCGCGTCGGCGAAAGAGCGAACATGGCGAAGAATTACCCCGTCGGCGACGGTACCGTCCACGATTTGTGGGCCAGCGGAGACGACGACATGGACGACGACGACGACGACTACGACGACGACGACTTTATTCCAGCCACGTGATGAGAGATTATTCTTATCGAGAGAAAGATTTGAAGGGAGAAAAAGAGAGATGAAGATGATATAAATTTACTACTACTACTATATACTGACAAAATAAAAGAACTGAAAATCTTCACTTCTTTTCAAACAAAAACTTTTCGAACAAAATGACGGAGAAAACAACGAAGAAAAAGACATCCAAGAAGACGAAGACAACAACACCTCCGTCTTTTGTTGCAGAAGAAGAAAAGGACGACGCAAAAACTCCTACGAAACAACAACACTTTTTACCAGAAGAACAACAACAACAACAACAGATGATGCCGAGTAGTGCCGTAAAAAAGTTACCCCAAATAACCGTCGCGCGTTTGTTAAACGAAACTCAGTTAGGCGTCGCCATGCACAAACGCATCGCGAGACAAATGACAGAATTACGACACGTGAGCGGTAACGAGAAGTTCTTACAGGACGTGTGCACGTGCTTGTTGCACGTTTTATTGGAATACAAGGTATATCTTCTTAGTCTTTGTGGTCGTCTTTATTATTGTCTTTATATCGTCGCGTCTTTATCCTCGTTTGAGAAGAGTGATTTTGAGAATGAAATGGATTTTTAGAGACGAGATACAAATTTTTTTTCTTTTTTCGTTCCCCTTTTTGTGTCTCTTGATTTTCAAATTATTATATTCGTATGAATAAAACGAAGCTAATATTATATTATTCTAACAACAACATTTATTAATAACAGAGAGACTTACACACGGAACGGGTGATTCGATTTATAATCGCATTCACTTCACACCGAGAACCAGGCCACGAGGAGGAAGCGGACGAGTTTTGCGAATCTTTGATTCGGTTTTTGTTGAACGTCACCGCGGCGAAGGATCGAGCGGTTCGGTTTCGAGCGTGTCAAATGGTGGCGGGGATTTTGAACGCGCTCGGACCAGATGCGGAGATTTCGGACGATTTATACGACCAGATGGAAGAGACGATGTTGGAAAGGTTGAGAGATAACACGCCAGCGGTGAGAGCGCAAGCGGCGAGAGCGTTATCGAGATTGCAAGATGGCGGGGAAGACGCGGATTTCAGCAACAGCGAAATTACCACGGCGTTTATCGAGTTGATCGGAGGCGAGAAGAATAAAGACGCGAGGAAAGCTATTCTAGGCGCGTTGGCGATTTCTGATCACACGATTTCCGTGGTCGTGGAGAGAACGAGAGACATTTCCGAGGAAGTGAGACGCATCGCGTTTTTGGCGTTGGCCGCGAAGGTTCCGGTGGAATCCGTCTCGATCGAACATCGCGCGTTGGTATTGAGAAGAGGCTTGAACGATCGATCGATTTCAGTGAGATCGGCATGCGTTGACATGCTCAAGAAGTGGATGTCCTCGAGCGTGTGTGAGAACGACCCGATTAAGTTGTTGAAATTACTCGACGCGGAGTCGCACCCGAACGTTTCGGAGATGGCGTTGAAGACGTTGATTGAAACGAAGACGGTGAAAGCGATGGCGTACGCGACCAAGGAGAAGAGCGAAACGAGCGGGTTGCGTAGATTCTTTCTCAAGAAATCAGAAGAAAAAGAAGAAGAAGAGAAAGTAAGTGTGGTTGAGCTCTTTTCGCCGGAAGAGGCGTTGTTCTGGCGCGTCATCGTCGAAGCGCTCGCGAACCAAACGTCGAGTTCAGGGAAGGACACGTCTCTCGCCGTCGGTCAAGCGCGCGCGGTGCTCCAAGCCGAAACCGAAGAAGTCGAAGATGCTTTGGATCAGTGCTTGCCAGAATCCTCGATGGATTTGCTCCGCGCCATTTCTATGCACGCCGACGGGAAAACAACGTCCTCGGTCTTTGCGGCGAGACAGTTGATGATGACGTTGAACTGCTCGGATATGAACGACGGCGCCTTGCGAAGAGGCGCCGCGACGCTCGTCTACGAACGATTGAGATCGATTGGCGACTTAAACGACGAAAACGACGTTTCGTGTTACGCGCGAGGTGGTGACGGCGAGTGGGAAAAGCAGTTGATTGACTTGGCGAAGCGCGTGCACGACGACAACGAACACGTCGCCGTCGTCTTGGGCGCCTGCGACAGTCTTCGAGGCACCGTTACCGATGAAGAGAACAACAACAAAAACGACGACGACGTAAACGACGACACCAACGTCTACGCTGAAACGCAAGCGCTCTTCATCGCCTCTTCGCTCTTTGAAACGGCGAATAACTCGTCGTCATCCAAGCTTCCCGCGCACGCGACTGAAGCTGTCATGCAGTCGCTCGTTCGACCGGCTGTCGCGCACGCGTCCGCCGGCGTTCGTCGCGAAGGTATCAAGTTACTCGGATTACTGTTAATGTGTGGAACGAACGCATTGACGGAAGAAACGGTGCAAATATTGCGTACGGCTGCTGATGTTGATCCATCGGAGCCGGTTAAGTGCATGGCATTGCGCGCGCTCGGTGATGCCGCCATGTTATACGGACCGAAAGCGTTGGATGCGAGACGAGATATGCCGGTGCCAAAGAAGGGCATTCACGTCCGCTTTGACGACGACGACGACGACGACGAAAGAGAAGAGGATGAGAAAGAAAAAGAGAATAACGACGATGCCGACGCCGACGCCGACGGCGAAGAAAATGAAACCGCCGGGTACCAGCTCACGTTGGAAAAGCAACTTCTTCGAATCATCGAGTCGGCGTGTGAACCGTTTGAAAACCCGAAGGATAAAACGGATCTGGAGGAACTGGACGCCGAAAACATCGACGCGATGAATGAAGCGGCGTTTACTGAATCTGAGAACTCCGCGCAAACCATCGCGTGCGAAACGCTCGCGAAACTCGCTTTGAGAAGAGGGTACTACGCCTTTGAGCAACCGTCTTTGGTCATCTCGACGCTCTTGGGCGCCATCTTTGCGTGCAACGCGCAAGAAACGCCCAGATTGGCGCAATGTCTCGCGGTATTTTTCCCAGCCATCGCGTCTGCACCAGATGCAAAGGTCAGAGCGTGCTTGATCGATGCCGTGTTACCGTCGTTGAGAATGGCGAGTCAAAAGAAGGGCGTCGCGAAAGTTGCCGCCTTTCTGACGTCTCTCTTAGAACTCGAGACGGGAATATCGTCGTCATCCAACCACAAAGAAGGAGGAGATGAAGCATCGAACAGCGATACCGACAAGAACAAGAATTTGGATGGTGTTATCGAACGATCTGATGCCGGTGAAGCCGAACTCGTTCGATCGCTTTCGATTGAAATCTTGGCGTTGAACGCGAAACCGTTCGGCACCGGCGTCGCCGGAGCGCAAGTCAAGGCGTACCACGCCGCCATCTCCAGGGTCTTGTCTAGAGTACCGATTCCGGATGTAAAATCAATGTTAACATCTCAACCAAACGATGGTAGTGCCGTTAATGGAAGCATTGTTTCCGAGGAGACGAAGCAACGCGTTACTTTGCAATTGTCCGAAGCGTTCGTCGCGATGAAGATGGCGACGAAGAAATGTCCGAAGGAGAAAATCGCCTTGAAAGATATCAACATTGCGAAAGATAGAATTCACGATTCGTTGGGCGTTTCCTCCTCGTCTTCCAGTAACAGTAACAACAACAACAACGACAACGAAGAAGGTGAAGACGAAGTGGAAACCTTGTTTAACGAAGACTTACAGTTCGCGGAGTACGCAGAAGGCGTCGAAAAGTACGCGAGCGAGTTATCGCAAAGCGAAGACTTACCATTCTACGATCGTAAAGGACCAAAAGTATCAAAACTAAAAGAAAAAGTCATGGCAGCACCGGCGCGAGAGCGGTCTAAACGAGCCGCAGCACAAGTTGCGTCCGAAAAATGGGTCGAGGACGATTTGAACGTGCCGTTGGCGAAGGTGACTCCTCAACCGACGCGTTCGTCTCGACGCCGAGAAGCGTTGCAGGAGTTCAACGAATAATAATAATAATAAGTTACCAAACAACACGTATTATAATACCGCGCGCGGTATTTCCCAATTGTTACACTATTTTACACTATAAATATACTACATAAAACTATTACGAACTAGTATGTCTACATCGTCCCCATTTTCGCTTTCAAAATTAAGTTTAAAGCGTGCGGCGCCGTCAATCGCACCCGCAAATCGGAAATGTCGATATCGTGCCCGCCTTCGACGAATCCGTGCCTTTCGATTTGATAATCTTCCTCTACTCGAGCGCACTTCAAAGCCTCCTCCGGGTCGATGATATTTCTATTCAACGCTAATCCGATCAAGAGCGATTTGGCTGCCGCCGCCGCCGCAAACGTACACGTCATCTCCCACGGCGACAACGACCGCAAACGTTTCTCCATCAAAAGTTTCACCTCCTCCGGCTGCGGTTGCGCGAATATCGAGTCTGAACTTAAATTCAACTGCTCCCCAAACTCCCTCCTGGCCCAATCGTGCACTTTCTTCAATGTTTTCAACTGGATCTCTCTTAATTCGCTCCCGCTCGGGTGCGCCACCACGGCTTGATCGGCGTCGAAAAATTCGAGCAACTTCTTCACGTGAAAATCAAACGTCGCGTAGTCGCTCATGTGATCTAACGCCGTGGACGATAACTGCATCAACGGCATGGTAAACGGCCGAATCAAATCGTCCTCCTGTGTCGCCCATTCCGTGGCGATTGCGCTCGCTAACAACTTGTTCGGTAATACAAACTGCGCGCGTTTCGGCGACTTTAACGGTTTCCCGTCTAATAAGATTTCGTATTGGTTTTGCGTCGACGAGACTTCTCTGATATCCACGTTCTCGTAATACTTCGTCACCGTCCCGTCTCCTCCGATCGCGTTCGCGTGATCGCTCGATTGAAAATCTCGATTGTTTTCGCTTTTCACAATCTTCTCCAAATATTCCTTCCGTTTCACTTCTCTCATTTGTTTTGTTTTCAGTTCGTTTTCCTCTTGCGTTTGGTACCTGTTCGGCGTGAAATCTTTGTTCACTTTCTCGTTCGAATCGAATTTGGACGGGTACTTGTTTTTCTTCTTTGATGCACCACTCGCGGTGTTTGCAGTTTCATCGTCGTTCCCATCGAGCGACGAAAACGACGACGCCGTCGAAGAAGTCGCGATGGATTTTTTTCCATCATCGCGCGATGAAGATCGAGTAGTAAAAGCACTCGAAACACCACGAGCAGCGACAGTAGTAGGAGTCGCGGTTCTTGTTCGACAAAAACCTCCAACGAGAAGAACGACTTCGCTAAATCGAGAAGAAGTTAAAGAAATAGAAGACAAAGAGTTATTGAGCAGTTGTTTTAGCATTCGTTTCATTTCGTTCTCCCCTCTTTGTGTAGATATAAATTTTTTCTGAGGAAACTTGTTCACCAAAAAACAAAAGAAAGAGAAGAGACGAAAAAAAAAAAAAGAAGCATGCAAACAAAAAAGAAGAAAATTGAAATTTCGAGCGATTTTTTGCTTGACCTCTGATGTGGCTTTTTAAATACACACAGGGAGAAAAACGACTAAAACTTCCGTTCATTAACATTTTTTCTGAGTCATCTGCGGCACAATCATCTGATAATACACAAAAACGCTCTTTGGGGGAAACGAGAGGACACGCGCTGCGGTGAATCGTCTTTACCTCGTCTTTGTCATCTTTGCCGTCTTCGCATATCAGATATAGAAGAAGACAAAGAAGAAGATTTTTTGACGACGTTTGTTCGACATTTTCGGGAGGGAATCATTGAGAGAAGACGATGAAAAAAGAAGAAGACAAAGAAGAAGAAGAAGAAGAAGAAGACTTTGACGACGCGGTTTCCGAATTATCTTTCCAGGATAATGATGATGAAGAAGAAGACCAAGAAGAGAGAGGAAAAGCAGCGGTGAAGAAAAGCGTCAAAAACGAGGACGAGGACGACCACCGGAGAGGTCGTGGAAAAAATTTTGATGAGTCTTCGAACGTGTCCAATATCGAAGAAGAAGACAAAGAAGAAGAAAAAACAAGACGACGAGGAGGAGGAGGAAACAAAGCTTCCACCTCGAATGCGAACACTACTACTACGACCACCAATAATACTTTCTCGGAACAGTTTCCGTTTCACAAGGCGTGCTTTGAGAACGACCGGGAAACCGTGAAGGACTTTCTAGTCACCGCGGAGAGGTTGAAAACGAGTTCGTCGAGCGAGGGCAAAAATAGGAACCGTCGTCGAGAAGAAGAAGAAGAACAAGAAGAAAAATACGATTTTGATTTACTCAACTCGTTCGATTCGAGAGGTAATACCGCATTACATCTGGCAATCATGAGGAAAAACACGGATATTGTGAAAATTTTAACCGAACATCCTCTCGTTGACGTGAACGTGAGAAACTGCGTACACGGATGGAAACCATTGGACGAAGCGATACACGTGAAGGACAGACAGGCGGCGATTTACATCCTAACCGCGAAGAAAAGGAAAGCGAAGGAAAGTTTGGATACGAACACGCCGAAATTGATGCAACGATTGATGGATGCGCCGGACTTTACCGCAAAGTTGAAGTGGGAGTTGAATTCTCCAATATTTGGACCGATTTTGAGAAGAGTCGCGCCGAGCGATACGTACACGCTGACAAAAATCGGAACCAGAGTACGAATAGATGGGGAGCTGAGAGGAATAGAAGACGTAGAAGGGCAAAGCTTAGAAGAGAAGACGACCGTGGAAGGGACTGCTCGCGATAACAACAACGATAAAAACAACAACAAGTACGGTGGAGATTTCATCACCTTGTCTGATGTCGGGACAAACGAGAAGAAGAGCAAAAAGAACGGGAAGAAACGACGCGGTGGACTTTTACCGGTGTGGCACCGAGCGCCGTTTTCGATCGTGTTCTTAGCGAATCCAAAGGAGGAAGAAGATGCAAAAACAAGCGGCGGTAACATAAACACCGCGATGCTTTATTTTGACCACGAAAACAAAAAATGCATCGACGCTTTAGAAGAAAATACTTCCAAGAAATCTTCGAATATTCCTCCTCCACCTCAGAGCGATTTGCTCAAAGACATAGCGGCGATGACTCCAGAAGAGCTACTTGAAAACGAAGCTGATCTCTTGTTCGTTGAAAACCCCTCGCGCGGCGTCTACGAACCGCAAGAGTATACGTTTTCGCCGGTGGACAGCTGGGGCTCGTATCTCGGAGTGTCCGAACGAACGAAAGAGTCAAAAATCGATGGAAGATACGCAAGAGTCATGGAAGCGAAAGGGAAAGCGATGGAAACGAGGAAGTATCGCTCTGGATTTCTCCCCGCGGACGAAACGTACGACTTCGAGAGTTACGCGAGCGACGCGAAGGAGTTTCAAGACCGACCGATTTATCGAGACGTGACGAGAATACGTTCGGTGGGTAAAAAACAACGAAACGAGGACGAATATTTCGAGTTTGACGATAAGCGAAGGAGTAAGAACAAGAGGAAAGAGAAGAAGAAGCGTAACAGTGGTATTAATGGCAGCAGTATAAATGACGGCGGCGGCGGTGAGACTTTGGAAGACGTCGACGACGGCACGATGGGACGGAAAATGAGCTGCCGCGTTTGGCTCGTCGAAAATTTCCCTCTCAAAGTGCAAGATCTGCTCCCGGTTGTCGAAGTTGCCTCGCAAGCGAACAAGAACATGAAACGTTTTCGAAATTTACTCACAAACTGGGGAAGCGAACCGAGTAGGCAGAATTACTTTCCGGTGAAGTGTTCGATTCCAATCGCGTACACCGTACACTTTGACGTTCTTTTACACAACTTCAAGTTGCTCGCGAAAGACGAGAGCGATAGGTTACAGTTTCAGGATAAAATTTTCAACACTCCGGACGGGTACGATTTAAAAGGATTAGACGAAGCTGTTAAAGAATTAGAAGATAAATTAGATAAGCTGGAAGCGACGGCTATGGCTGAGGAGGAGCGCGAACGAGCGTTAATGGAAGAAGAAGAAGAAGAAGAAGAAGAAGAAGAAGAATCAGAGGAGGAGGATTTTTAGAGGTGGTATTAAGCAGAAACTGAAATCATAGCTTATGGACTGACTCTCTACAGTTCGATACGTGTAAATTACCTAAATACTAGTCTACAATACAACAGGTCACACGCTAAATGCTAGTACATAAAACCTGCCCCTTCTAATCTATTTATTTCTATTCCCCCAAGACGACGACGACGACGAAGATGGCGTAATACGAATCGGTTCTCCATCCGTCTGCTCGAAATACCTCTCCAACAACAAAGCAGCCGCGATGGAATCCAACTTTGGATCGTCGCTCGCCAACGTCCCACGCTTCATGCTCATCGCCTCGTCGCTCGTGAACGATTCGTCGTACATTTCAACCGGAATTTTCCGTTCGGCAGTCGTGGAGACTTGCGCCAACGCCTCCGCAAACTGCTCGCACACTCGATGCATGCGAATCGGAACTTTTTTATTCTCCTTGTTCTGCGCGTTACTCTCCGTCACCTCTCGTATCTTTTCTTCGAGAAATTCCAACTCCTCTCGCGTTTGCCGTGGATATCCAACTACGTACACGTCCGCCCGTTCCCTTTCCGCCACGTCTACAATCTCTCGAATCAACTCCACTCTCGACTTGCCTTTACACAACAAACTCTCCAAAGGTCTCGGCGCGAACCCGCCGCTGGATATCGCCAACCCGGTCTTCGAGAGCCCGTAATCGATTCCCAGCGCTCTTCGCGTGGCAAAATTTTCGTTTATCGGCGCATTTTTGGCCGCCCGATTCATCTCTTCGTCGAGCAAAGACCAACTGTCGTCGTTGTTGTTCGCATTCTTCTTCTGTTGTTGTTGCTTTTTTTTCAACGCAAAAAAAATGTTCGTCTGTTTCTTCTTCTTCGTGTTATTGTTGTTGGTGGTAGTTGCGATGAAAGCGCCCCGCGATGCTGTTGTTGTTGGTATCATCGTCCTCCTGTTTGGGGTTGTTCTCGTAAGCTGTTGTTTTCCATTCTTCTTCTCAATTCTCAATTTTGTGGAGGAGACGTGTGGACAGACTGGTGAACAAAAGCGAATCGAGGAGAGAAGGAAATCACACTGACTGTCGAGGGAAGAAGAGCAAAAAAATAAATTTTAAAGCGGAAAAGCTCTCGTTTCTTCGTTTCGTTTCTGAGCGTATATTCCTCATAACAGCACACGTATTAAAGAGATACCAACACTAACTTTGAATTGTAAAATGGCCTCTTTAACTTCATCCGTCGCGTTCGCGATCAAATCCTCGCCGAAGTTGTCCTCGAAGACCAACTCCAGAGCGCAATTTACGAACAACAACAAATCTGCCTCCTCTTTTGGGAGAAAAAATCAATCGTTCCAAATCGTGCGCGCGGAAGGCGAGGCGGCTCCGGCGTGGTCCGCCCCGAAGTTGGACCCGAACACTCCGTCTCCAATCTTTGGCGGTTCCACCGGTGGTTTGTTGAGAAAGGCGCAGGTACGTTTATTCGCGTATATTGATAGATTGATAGTTTCCTTACGCGTAAACGCAAGCGCGCGATGGATGCTTCCGTCGGATTTTCTCCCTCTAAAACAAACTGTATCACAAAACCAAGGGAACTCTTTCTCTTGGTTTTGGTACATTTTTTCGTAGAAGAGCGGAGATATGAAAATTCGCATTCGCGCGCGTATCGTCGTTTTTACCACGGATGGAACCTATTTCTGGATTGGAAATGCATCGCGTTCGATCGAGCGCACTTTTCTCTTAACGAATATCGCACTCGTTCGACGAAAATCGTTTCGCGAGTGCGCGTGTAGAGTTGGAAATCGATCGATGATGCGCACAGAAGAGAATCGCCCGATCTCTCTCTCTCTCTTTTCTTCCTTTATTTTGTTCAAAATATTTTGTTTCAAACTAAAATTTTCCTTTCCTCTCTTTTTCTCTCTTCAAATAATCAGGTTGAAGAGTTCTACGTCTTGACGTGGGAAGCGAAGAAAGAACAAATCTTTGAAATGCCGACTGGTGGTGCGGCGATCATGCGCAAAGGCCCGAACCTCTTGAAGCTCGCGAGAAAGGAGCAGTGCATGGCTTTGGTGACTACGTTTCGCGCGAAGAAGATCGCGAACGGCTGCATCTACCGCGTCTTCCCGTCCGGCGAAGTGCAATACTTGCACCCGAAGGATGGTGTCTACCCGGAAAAGGTCAACGCTGGTCGCGTTGGTGCCAACCAAAACATGCGCTCCATCGGTAAGAATACCAACCCGGTCAACGTCAAGTTCCAAGGTAAGGGCACTTTTGACGTATAAATGTTGTTGTTGTTGATGAGGACGATGATGAAACACGAAAATTTGTAAACAAGAGGGAGAGAGAGTGAGAGAGAGAGAGAAGCACTTATATCAACAAAAAAACAATAAACAAATGCGATTTTGCTAGCTAAAATAATATATACTTAGTAGGGAGAGAGAGAGAGAGAAAGAAAAGATGATGATGATGATGATGATGATGATGAGCGTTGTAATCTGTGATGAAATATATCGGATTCTTTTTAAAAATAATATTTGCTTTTCTTCCCTCCTCTGTTTTCTCCTTTTTGTCCCTCTTTTCTTGTTGAGAGGAAAAAAAGATCTCCTCTTGGGCCAAAAGAGAAGAGAATCTCTGGAATTTTCACCTTTTTTTTCCCTTTCTGAGAGACGAGAGTGACGTCAATTTCACCCTTTTTCTTTGAACGCGCGCAGAAGAACTTCCTCATAGTAATCACACGTAACACACAACAGCGTAAGTAAAACTGATACATCAAAATGGCTTCTTCTGTTTTGTCCATGTCCTTATCGGCGTCTCTCGCCGGCAAGAGCAAAGTCTTTTCCTCCAAGACAAACAAATCTATCTCTTCCAATAGAAAGGTCTCCAAGATCACCACGACGGTGCGCGCGACTGGCACCATGGTGGACGATAAGACCGGGATCAAGAAGATGAGAGACGGCATCAAAGAAGCCGCGGATGAGAACTTGTTGACGCCGAGATTTTACACCACAGGTACGCGTTTGTATTATTATTATTTGATCTCTCGTATTCTTCTTTGTCTTCTTCTTCTTCTTCGTTCGGACGAGGACGAGAGACGGCTTCGTATCCAAGATATCTTCGTCTCGTTTGGGTGGAAAAATGGGATAAGTTTTTTTTTCTCTCTCTTTCGTGAGATCGCGCGGAAGTGATCACAAAACGCGACGACCTTTTGAAGGTAAACTAACAGCATTTCTCTTCTCTGATGTGGTCCTCTTTTTCTACAACAAAACAGATTTCGACGAGATGGAACAACTCTTTTCGACGGAAATCAACCCGAATCTGGACGAGTCCGAGATCTTCTCCATCTTGAACGAGTTCAGAGACGATTTCAACCAAAAGCACTTTGTCCGCAACGACGAGTTCAAGGCAGCCGCGGACGGGATCCAAGGCGAACAAAGAAGAATCTTCATCGAATTTCTCGAGCGATCGTGCACGGCTGAATTCTCCGGCTTTCTTTTGTACAAGGAACTCGGGAGACGCTTGAAGAAAACGGCGCCAACCGTCGCGGAAATTTTTACGCTCATGTCCAGAGATGAAGCCAGACACGCCGGTTTCTTGAACAAAGCGATGAGCGACTTTAACTTGGCCTTGGATTTGGGTTTTTTGACGAAGAACAGACAATACACTTTTTTCAAGCCGAAGTTTATCATGTACGCGACGTACTTGTCCGAAAAGATCGGCTACTGGAGATACATCTCCATCTACAGACACTTGCAAGCGAACCCGGACGACCAGTTGTACCCGATCTTCAAGTACTTTGAAAACTGGTGCCAAGACGAAAACAGACACGGTGACTTCTTTTCCGCCATCTTGAAGGCGAGACCGGAATTCTTGAACGACACGGAAGCCAAGTTGTGGAGTCGATTCTTTTGCTTGTCCGTGTACGTCACCATGTACTTGAACGATCACTCTCGATCTGAATTCTACGAATCTTTGGGCATGGACACCACCAAGTTCAACATGCACGTCATCCACCAAACGAACAAAACGACCGCGACTATCTTTCCGCAAGTCATTGACACGTACAACCCGGCTTTCAAGGCTGGCTTGGACGGCATGTTGGCGGCGAACCAAAAGATGGCTGCCATCTCCAAGTCGGACGACTCTGACATCGCGAAGGCTTTGGCCAAGGCGCCGTTGTTGGCTACTTTTGCCGCCGAGTTGGTGAAGCTCATGATCATGAAGCCGGTTGACTCTGGATCTGTTGACACGAACTTGGAAGATCACCACATGGACGTCAACGATCCGGCGTTTATGTACTAAATATAGTATTTAAAAAGAGAACAACAGAAACAAACATCAAAATCATCAACACACAACAGTGAAAACGCGCGAAAAGAGTGAGGAAGGAAATTGAACGAAAAGATTCGAGAGAACACGAAGAAAGGAAGAGAGAGAGAGAAAGAGAGAGATGAAATGAGAGAGAGAGAGAGATGAAAAAAGGGAGGAGGAAGTGAGGGTGGAAAAATCGTTCGAAGAAGAAGGAGTGAGTCGCGGCGAGAAAGAAAGAAAGCTGCAGCAAAACAAACAACCATAGCAAAAAAGAAATCAACCGTCGCAACAACACCCATCGTTCGAACGTTCGATCGTGTGCACGTGTGTGTAGGTTTCGAATTTTTAATATCTAACAATACGTATATTCGAGTTTTAATCCTTCGTCTCTTGAGCAGTTTGTTCTTCTTGTTTTTCCATCATCCATTTTGTGTTTTGAGGAGGAAACGACACAAATAAACAACACCCACACCGCTTTTCACTGCGACCCTTCTTAAAACTCACGCGCGAAACCAACATGCACTTTTAAAATATATACGAATACCACCACCAACAATGTTTTCTCGCTCTCAGAGCAAGAAACAGTCCACCGAAAACGATTTGATCGCCGCCAACCGACTTCTTGTGCAACTCAAAAGGGAGTTGAACTTGAACATCGACCAGCTGGAAGTGACGCAAGAAAACTCTAAACTGGCGCACAAGAGAGCGGACTCGTTGCAAGAAGTCGCGGACAAACACGCGAAAGATTTACTGGACAGTCGAACGAAATGCGAGGAGCAAACGAAAACGATCGAGCAATTAGCGAACGCGGTGTTGAAGAGAGAGAAAGAGTTGAGCGAGAACAAAAGAGTGTTGATTTTGCAAGGA
>JACLAB010004745.1_pt1 | contig 55918 bp, 62 predicted proteins | sample 8027921 | NCBI WGS metagenome assembly JACLAB01 (sample SAMN15725117, study PRJNA655200) | protist metagenome | isolation source: fluorescence activated cell sorting (FACS) single amplified genomes of... | place: USA: West Boothbay Harbor, Gulf of Maine | collected 2000-07-19 | reverse complement strand
TATAAATTTAGCTAATTTCACCTTAGCATCCTGTAGGCTAAAAGTATAAATAGTAAAAGGTTTAAAGAGCTTAGTATAAAATAAATAAATGTTTCAAAATAATAATTATTAAATAGGTATATCAGATAAGAATTAAAAATTTGTGAAATTAAAAGTAAAGCAAATATGTAAATAAAGTGATTAAGTAAAATCTTTTTAAACTTGTACATAAAGATAATTTTCAATGATAAGATCAAAACTACTAAGTTTACAAAATATTGAATAATTCTATTGTATCCATGTCCTATAAATTCTCTTTCTTGGTGATTAATTAGCTCATATGTATTGAAATGTTCTTTATCAAAATATAATTTTTCAATTTCTTTATTTTGAATATTATATACAAACTTTTCAAAATTAGTTTTTGTTATTTCTTCACTATTAAGAGAAAGTCTTTCTCCATCAAAAAAAATTAAATTGAATTCTTTTTTAGAAATTTCTAATTCTGCATATTGAGATTTTATAAGTTGACTCTCTCTGAGAAACAAGGCCTCAACATCATAAAAAACACCATTACTACTCGATTCAAAAAAAATATTTAATTCACCATCTATGTAAAATTCATTTTGATTTGGATTCCCTAGCTTTAAATTATTTCTTATTTCAAGCTCTTCAATTTTATATTTATGATAAGTATTAACTGAAAAAAATTCTTTATTTAAAAAATTAATAACAAATATTATTGTTATTATCATTATGAACAAATATTTAAAATCATTGTATTTTAAATACTGTTTAAAAATAATAATTTCATTACTGGAGTTAAGCTTATAATTTAAAAAAAAACTTGCTAACAATAGTAAAAAAGAACTTATTGGGCTGATAAAGCTCGGCAGCAACAAAATAGTTGTTTTCATAACATCTAGTATTTGAAAAGAAATTGTATGTTGAAGATCAAGGACTCTAAGTATTTGAGACACCCAAATTAAACCAATAAATATTAATATACTTGTTAAAATGTATTTAAAAAAATTATAAATTATGTAATATTTTGCACCTCCAACCATGAAAGCTAAATTTATCTCATTAAGTAAATCTAATCAAAGTATTATATTATCGATAGATATCTTAGACAAATCTACAAAAAAAAATGATTACCAATCATTTAAATATAATAACGTTGAACTGTTTAAATATTCTTTTCATATTTCTAAATTTCAATTAAATTTTTTAATTTTACCATCATTAGCTAATAAAAAAGATTTTTATCAAAAAATTATTGGTTCATTTATTTTTGACCAATCAATTAAATATTCAGCCACTCAGATAACTGTAAACTGTATTAATAAACACTTATTGGAAGATGTGGTTTTTGGTTTTGTCCAAAAAGATTATATTTATTCTGTATATAAATCAGACTCAAAAAATAGTAAGTACAAAACATCATTTAAATTATCTAAGAACCATATTCAACTTCTTAAATCCATTAATTATTTAAAACAATTAGTAAGCGAACCTAGCAATATTATTTACCCTGAGTCATTTGTGAGTCTTGCACAAAAAAACTTCAATAAAAAAAATATGTACACTAAAATTTTGAAAGAAGATAAAATAAAAAAGATAGGTTTAAATTGTTTATTAGCAGTCAGTCAGGGAAGTGCTAGAAAACCAAGAGTCATGGAGTTCTATAATAAAAAATCTCCAAAAAATGTTGATATACTTTTTGTGGGCAAGGGTGTTTGTTTTGACAGCGGAGGTATCTCCATAAAGCCAAGTGCGGGTATGGAGGATATGAAATGGGATATGGGTGGAGCTGCTGTTACCGCAGCAATCATGAAATATTTTAGTGAGATTAATCCCAATATATCTTATGCAGGTATTGTAGGGCTTGTAGAAAATATGCCAAGTAGCACTGCATATAAACCAGGAGATATTATTAAATCCTATAAGGGAATAAACGTGGAAGTACTTAATACTGATGCCGAAGGGAGATTGGTCTTAGCTGATATAATTACTTATGGGTGCGAGGTCTATAATCCAAAAATAGTAATAGATTTTGCTACACTGACTGGAGCTATTGTAGTGGCTTTAGGACAACATTATGCAGGTTTGTATAGCAATGACGATACCATTGCAGAAAAGTTATATGACTCAAGTATTAACACTAATGAAAAAGTATGGCGTATGCCACTTCATGATGACTTTGATAAAGAATTAAATTCACCATTTGTGGATTTAAAAAACATAGGAGCTGGAAGATACGGAGGCTCAATTACTGCAGCTCAATTTCTTCAAAGATTCATTCCCCCAAAAACAAAGTGGGCGCACTTAGATATTGCCGGAACTACTTGGAAAAATAGTGGTGATTTAATGAATAGTAAAGGCGCCACTGGTTTTGGCTTGACATTGATTGCAGATTTTATAGATACATACTTCAAAAAATAGGGAGTAATATCATGGAACAAACTTTTTCAATTATCAAACCAGATGCTGTTAAAAGAAATCTTATTGGGCACATTAATCAAATTATTGAAGCAGCTGGGCTAAATGTTATTGCTTCAAAGAAGATGTATCTAACTAAACAACAAGCTGAAATATTTTATTCAGTTCATAAAGAAAGACCTTTTTTTAATAGCCTTGTGAATTATATGACTTCAGGACCCGTACAAGTTCAAGTATTAGAAGGAAATGAAGCTGTTTCATCCTACAGAAAAATTATGGGTGCTACAAATCCAGAAGAAGCTGAAGATGGAACGATAAGAAAATTATATGCTGAGTCGATAGAGGCTAATTCTGTTCATGGCAGTGACTCTAGTGAAAATGCAAAAATTGAAATTAGTTTTTTCTTTTCTGGTTCAGAATTAGTTTAAATAATTTACAAGCTCCTGATATACGAATTTATGTTCAAGCTCTTTGTGAGTTCTTAAAATTTCCTGTTCATTAAAATTGGATATTTTTTTTCTTTTTTGACAAATGATATCACCAGCATCTAATTGTGCAGAAACCTTATGAATAGTAAAACCATATTCTTTTTCATTATTAATTAGCATCCTTTTTTGGGTCATTAATCCTTTGTATTTTGGCAGTAAGGAGGGATGAAGATTAATAATATTATGTTTATTGCTTAATTCGCTATTGATCACTTTCATATAACCAACAGAAAAAACCACATCACTATTTTTAATGTAAATAGATTTTAGATTAGTGATTTTTTCAAAAATATTAATTTTAAGATTTTGATCTTTAATAAAATTTTTAATTTCAGCTGAGATTTTACTATTACTAATTATTGAAATTGTATAGAAATTTTTATTCTTAAAATTATTAACTAAAATTTTAAATAGGTTTGAGCCCTTTCCAGATATTAGGAATGAAACTTTTTTTTTATTCAATTTCACCAATTAATTTAAAGTGAGTTTTTTTAATAAAATAATTATAATCTGTCTTATCAATAACGATAACCATTCCAATTCCACTATTAAACACTTCTAGTATTTCTTTCTTTGAAATTTTTATATTATCTTCAATAAATTTATATTCTTCAGGTAGCTTACCTATATCTAGACTAAAATTTATTTTTTTTGGAATACTTCTTTTAAAATTAGCTATAAGCCCACCTCCGGTAATATGAGCAAGTGATTTAATTTTTTTTAAATCATTGCTGCTAACCAGCTGATGGTAAAGCCTTGTTGGTCGCATTAAGATATCTGATAATCGTTTTTTATTAAATTTAGCTGACTTAACTTTAATCTTATTATCGCTGATTATCTTTCTAATTAGTGAATAGCCATTTGAGTGAAATCCATTTGATTTAATCCCTATTATTAAATCGCCAGATTTAATGCTTTCTATTTTTTGTTTGTGTTTAATGCCCACAAGAAATCCTGCCATATCAAAATGGTTTCCTTGATATAATGATGGCATTTCAGCTGTTTCACCGCCAATTAATGCACAATTTATTTTTTTACAGGCCCTCGTTAGGCTTTTTAAAATTTCAGTATATTGTTTAGGATTAACAGAGTTGCATGCAAAATAATCCAAAAAAAATAAAGGTTTAGCTTTGTTACATAGTAAATCATTAGAGCACATACCCAATAGATCTTGACCTATACCCTTATATTCGTTTAGTTCTGCAGCAAGAATGGCTTTAGTTCCAACCCCATCAGTAGCTGAGCACAGAGTGACTTCTTTATTAACTTTATATTCAGCACTAAATCCTAGCTTATTACCTAAAACATTAGAATTGTGAGTAGTCTTAATGAACTTTAAAGCTTGAGAAATTAAATTATCGGTTTTTATTACATCAACACCAGATTTTTTGTATAGTTTGCTCAATGAGGTTTATATTAATTGCGTTAATTTTTTTATTTTGTTTAAAAAATCTATCAGCTTATGAGCAAATATCTATTCAAAAAACAGATTATTTAAGAAATTATACTGATTTAATTGAGCACATTACTAATTCAGCATCATTAAATGATATTTCAATATTTGTAGAAAAAAATATTTTTAATATAAACTTCAGTAAAGATCAGATTTCCTTTGAATTAGATATTGATCAATTATCTAGAGAGCTATATGAGTCAAACCTAGATCATAATCTCTTTTTATTGAAATGTTCTTTAAAAGAAAATTTTTTTCAATTTAATCAAAACCTTCTGAATTGCCCTAATTTCAGAATAATAGCTTTTAACCAACAAAAATTTATTTATTTAAATTATCTTGATAATTTTTATCGTATTAAAGAACAGTCTCCCAATGATAGCCCCCAAAGTATTTGGATGAATATGATTATCCACAATGAAAATATTAATGAGATTTCTATTCGGCCTAATAATTATATTAAGTTAGTAGAATATTTAGGAGTAGATCCTAAAGTACATTCATATGAAAATAATTTCATTAATGTATCTTTTAAAAGTAATTATAATAATGACAACATTCATTTCTTATTGAACTTCTTTTAGTGCAAAATTTTCTTGATTTATATACAGGTGATGATGATATTATAAAGTCTGAAGAAAATTCAATTCCTATAAATCTTTTAGAGAATGATAATAAATTGTCTTTAATCATTGGTTCAGAAAAGTCTGGCAAAACCTCTTTAGCCAAGGCTTATTCTAAACTAAATCAAGCAGAATTAATTTTTGATATATCGCTAAGTATAAAGAATCATAAAAAAACGTATTTAGATTTAAATTATTTAAACCTTGCTGATGAAAATCTTTTTCATTTTTTGCAATATTTTATATCACAAGACATTGGATTAACTATATTTACATCTACAGACCCACTGAAAGTTGATGAAAATCAAGTTTTCCTTCCTGATGTTATATCTCGATTAAGTTTATTTAATATTGCTAGGATAGAAAACCCAAGAGATAAGTTATTTTTCAAATTAATTGAAAAATTTTTAAAAAATATGTCAATTACAATTTCAGACCAGATGATTAATGAAGTCATGAAATTCATAGATAGGTCTTACATTGATGCCTTTAATGCTTCTAAAACTATTAATTATTTGCTTTATGAGAATAACCATAATATTAATTTGTCTCTAATTAGACAACATTATGAACAAATATAGAGACTACTATTTAAAAGATATAAACACATCTCTAGTAGGTAAAAATATTACAGTCTCTGGTTGGGTTAATAGATCCAGAGATCACGGAAACCTTCTTTTTATTGATTTAAGAGATTCAACTTCATTATTACAATGTGTAGTTGATAACTCATCAACTATATTTGCAAATTTATCTAAGGTTAAAAACGAAGATGTTTTACAAATTTCTGGCTTAATTACAAAAAGAAGCGAAGATACAATTAATACTAATTTAGAGTCGGGTGAAGTAGAACTTCAAATTGAAGATTTTTACGTTTTAAGTTCATGCTCAAAAAATTTACCTTTAGAAGTCAATTCAGATAATGATTACGGAGAAGAAATTAGACTAAAATATAGATATCTAGATCTTCGAAGATCAAAAATGCAAAAAAATATTAAATTGCGTCATGATGTAATTAATCACGTAAGAGGTTTCATGAATAATGAGGGTTTTATGGAACTGGCAACTCCAATTTTAACAGCGCCCTCTCCCGAAGGCGCAAGAGATTACTTAGTTCCTTCTAGAATCCATAAAGGTTCTTTTTATGCGCTTCCACAGGCACCACAGCAGTTTAAACAATTATATATAGCATCAGGTATTGATAAATATTTTCAGATAGCACCTTGCTTCAGAGATGAAGATAGTAGAGCTGATCGATCCCCTGGTGAATTTTATCAAATTGATATGGAAATGAGTTTTGCTACTCAAGAGGATGTTTTAGATATTATTAGCAGATTGCTATTTAATATTTTTGATAATTTTAAAGCTCAAGGAAAGTCAGTTAACTCACTTCCCTTTCCTTTACTGTCTTATAAAAAAAGTATTCAGGACTTTGGTTGTGATAAACCTGATTTAAGAAATCCATTAAGATTACTTAATGTTACAAATTTCTTCAAAGGTTCTGGCCTTCAAATTTTTGAAAACCTAATCAATAAAGGTGCAATTGTTAATTGCATTCAAGCAATTAATTCTGAAGGTAGGGCAAGAAGCTTTTATGATAATCTTAATAAATGGGCCCAAGAACAAGGAAAAAAAGGGCTAGGATATATGAATTTTGAAAATTTAGAAGCTAAAGGTCCTTTGGCTAAAAATTTTAATCCTGAAAAGTTAAAAAGCATGCTTCAAGAAAATAATTTTAATAAAAAAGATGGCCTTCTTTTTATTTGTGACATGCCCCATGAAGCTTATGATTTTGGTTCAAAAGTTATAGCTAAGGTGGGTGATGAACTAGAGCTGATTGATAAAAACAAGTTTGAATTTTGTTGGATCGTAGATTATCCAATGTATGAGAAAGATCCTGCAACAGGTAAAGTAGATTTTAGTCATAATCCCTTTTCAATGCCACAAGGAGGAATGGATGCACTAATAGAAGACGATCCAATAGATATACTTGCTTATCAATATGATATCGTATGCAATGGTATTGAATTGTCATCAGGTGCGATAAGAAATCATCGTCCTGATATAATGAAAAAGGCATTTGAAATTGCTGGTTATGATGAGGAGACCATTAAGACGAAATTTAGTGCCTTGTTTGAAGCCTTTCATTATGGTGTCCCCCCTCACGGAGGTTGCGCCCCTGGTCTCGATAGAATTATTATGCTTCTAAGCGATAATGAAAATATTAGAGAGGTTATAGCCTTCCCATTTAATCAAAAAGCTCAGGATTTAATGATGAATGCACCTGTGGATATTGATGGTCGCCAGCTAAAAGAATTATCTATAAAGAAAATTTAACGATTAGCTTTTAAAATCTTTTCAACATCTTCAATAGTCAAATTCTCTCCGTCATACTCTGGTGGAATTTTATAATTCATAATACCAATCTTAAAATAGTATTTTCCAGTTTTACCTTTATATAAATTTGCTTTTTGCCTTCTTCTTTTAAGCACGCCTATTTCACGAACTTTATTTGTAGGTTTATTTTTTTTTATATTGATTAATTCTATTGCTTGATTCAAATCAATCTCCAAAACATCAAACCTTTTTCCTAATGAGGCGTAGATGTCCATATACTTAACATAGGGACCGTATGCTCCAATATTGGCTATTACAGGTTCTTCTGAATCTGGATAGCTACCTAAGGTAATTGGTAGTTTTATTAATTGACTGGCGATGTTCATCCCTATGGTATTCTGATCATAATGCTTAGGGAGTGTTACTCTTTTGGGTTTTTCCTCATCCATTTCCTTACCTAGTTGTAGGTAGTAGCCGTATGGACCCAAATGAACAGCAATCTCTTTTTGGGAGTCAGCATCAACTCCAAGCTTTCTCGGGAAAGTAATAATTTCATCACCCTCACGATTTTTAGGATTAATTTCTTTGACAAAAGCGCCTATAGAAATAGTGAACTTACATGTTGGATAATTCGAACAGCCAATAAAGCCTCCCATTTTTCCTACTTTCACACCTAAATTACCATCACAATTTTCTGTGTTAGCCCAAGATGAGCATTTAATATCAATATCACCACCTATTTTTTTAAAAATTACAGGAGAGAGTTCGTCATTAATAACATCTATAACTTCACGGTTAGGTTTGCCCATTACTTCATTAATAAAGTATTCAAAATCTTTCCAAAAATTTAATACTATTTTTTTCCACTCTGCTTTATCTGCAGCAACATCATCTAGTTGATTTTCTAAATCAGCTGTAAATTTATACTCTAAAAATTTTTTAAAATAATTACATAAAAATACATTAACAACTCTTCCTCGATCATTCAGAATAAAAGATTTTCCACTTTTCAAAACATAACCTCTATTAACTATTGTTTGAATTATAGAGGCATAAGTTGAAGGCCTTCCTATTTCTAATTCTTCAAGCTTTTTTACAAGACTTGCATCGGTATATCTCGATGGGGGAGATGTAAATGACTCTAATACTTCAACATTATCCACTTTGTATTTGTCATTTTCTTTCAAATTATCAAGAAGAGAAATAATTTGCTCCTCATCATCTTCTTGAAGGTTATAAACTTTTTTATAGCCATCAAAGATCAATTTCCCTAAGGTTGCTTTAAGGGTAATATTTTGTTCTTCACACTCAATTTGAAGTGAATTTTGATTAGTTTGCGCATTAGACATCTGTGAAGCAATTGTTCTTTTCCAAATTAAATCATAAAGTTTAAACTGTTCTTCACTTAAAAATTCTTTTATCTCATCTGGTTTTATTGAAATATCAGTGGGCCTTATAGCTTCATGGGCTTCCTGTGCATTTTTTTTCTTAGATTTATATTCAACAGGTTCTTTTGGTAAATATTTATTGCCATAGTTTTTTTGAATATTCTCTCTAAGTATATCAATTGAATCTTTAGATAAAGTTATACTATCTGTTCTCATGTAAGTTATTAGAGCTATTGTTTCTTTATTAATATCAACTCCCATATAGAGCCCTTGGGCTATTGTCATTGTTTGGCTAGCACTAAAGTTTAATTGACTGTTAGCAGTTTGTTGCAAAGTCGAAGTGTTAAAAGGCGCTCTTGGTTTGCGAAAAATAGTTTTTTCTTCAATCTTTTTGATAAAAAAATTATTTGCATTGAGGTAATCTTTTGCTTTATTAGCCAAATTCTCATCTTTGAAAAATAATTTGTCTACTTTCTTTCCTTCTAAGGTAGTAATTGAAGTATCTAGTCTTGCTCCATTAATTTGACCATGAACATTGAGTTTATAAAACTTTTCAGGTTCAAATTGTTCAATTTCAATTTCTTTTTCATATATTAAACGAACTGCAACAGATTGAACCCTTCCAGCTGATCGACTGCCAGGCATTTTTCTCCAAAGAACAGGAGAAAGGCTATATCCTGCTAAATAATCAAGACTTCTTCTTGCTAAATAAGCTGATACTAAATTACCATCAACTTTGCGAGCATCATCAAAACTTTTAATAACCGCATTTTTTGTTATCTCATTAAAGGTAATTCTTTCAAACTTTGAACTATCAATTTTTTTTTCTAAGGATTTCACTAAATGCCATGTTATCGCTTCTCCCTCTCGATCCGGATCTGTGGCTAAATATATTTTTTCATAACCGCTTGCTTTTTTTTCAATATCCTCAAGCATCTTTAAACCAGCAGTCGTTGTCTCCCAGTTAAGTTCTACATCACTATAATCCTCAGATACTTTAACCCCATCTTTTTTTGCTAAGTCACGAAAATGCCCAACTGTTGCAATGACTTCAAAATCATTTCCTAAATATTTATTTATAGTTTTTGCTTTAGCTGGCGACTCTACGACTAATAAGTTCATGACTATAGATCTATTTTGTTTTCTTCCCCTTTAATAAGTCTTTTAATATTTGAGAGGTGTTTCAAAAATATTAAAAGAAATACTAAGAGAATTATTCCTTTATTTAAGTTGCCATAAATAAAAATTAATTCATACGATGTCAAAAGAAATATTGATAAAAGTGCCCCTAAAGACGACAGTTTACTTATTTTAACAGTTAAAAGCCAAGCTGCCATTGCAATTAAGGTTGGTACAGTCATTAAAATAAGGTTTCCACCAAAAAAGCAAGCCACTCCTTTACCACCTTTAAATTTTAGCCATATTGGGAATATGTGACCGATTATTGAGGTGGCAAAAAATAGAAATTTATATTCATAGTATAGATTGGCATTAAAAAATTGGATAACTAACAATGCTAGCATTGGCTTAATTCCATCTAAAAAAAGTACTAAAATTCCAGCTTTTTTTGAGACACTACGATAAACATTAGTTGCACCAATATTTCCAGAGCCTGTTTTGGTAATATCTTTATTGGTGAATATTTTTGTTATTATTTTTCCAAAGGGGATAGATCCTATTAGATAGACTAGAATTAACGATGATACCATTATTTTAATAAATACCTAAGACAAGCCATTCTGAGATAAACACCCATTTCAACTTGAGTTAAAATAAGTGATTTGGGGTAATTATCCAAAACTTCATCGCTAATTTCAATATTTCTATTAACTGGTCCTGGGTGCATGAGAAATGGCTTACTTGTAAGGTGACCTGATTGTAAGCAAAAATCTTTTTTAAATGAATCCATCATATTCCTCCCACCCCGAGGTATTCTTTCTTTTTGAACTCTGAGCATCATTAAAACATCAATACCATTGATATTTTTTAAATCTTTATGGAATTTTATTTCTGGATTTATTTTAGTAATTTCTGATTTATTCAAAAAGTAATTAGGTGCTATAAGATGAATTTTGTAACCTAGTTTTGTAAGAAGTTTGATATTTGAATGTGCCACACGACTGTGTTTAATATCACCACATATTCCAATAGAAATTTTTTTATTTTTAAAAATAGATTTGATAACACAATAGTCAAGTAAAGCTTGAGTTGGGTGTTCATTCGTTCCATCACCCGCATTAATAACTGGTATATTAATATTTTTTGAAATTTCTTGAGGAGAAAAATTATTTTTATCCCTGATAATTAAGGCATCAGGCTTCATGCTTATGATAGTGCTCATTGTATCCATGAATGTTTCACCTTTTGAGAGGGAGCTTTTATCAAAATTAATATTTATTAAGTTATAGCCTAAATTTTTTGCAGCTAACTCAAAGCTAATTGTTGTTCTTGTGGAAGGTTCTAAAAATAAGTTAAAAATATTTCTAGGTCTTTTTACTAAATTTAATTTTTTGGAATTTTGAAATTTTATAGCCTGCTCTGCTATTAGAGTGATGTCTTTGACCGATAGATCATCAATAGAAGTGATTTTTTTATTTACCACTAGGGGTGTTTCTATACAAAGTTAAAAAATCATCAAGTATTAAACAAGCACTTTTTTCATGAATGCTAATTTTTGATATATTTTTTGCTGATTTATAAGGTTTGCTAGATAGTCTTTCATCTAATAAAAGAATAGGAATAGCAGTTATCTTTTCTATTTTCTCAGAAAAATCTATTACTTTTCTGCTCATTTCAGACTCTGACCCATCTAAGTGATATGGTTTACCTAAAATAAGACCACATATATTCTCACTGATTAAAATGTTATTTAATTCTTTAAAAATTTCATCTTCAGTGAATGTTCCAAATGGCTTCGCTATAATGTTACTTGTGTCGCTTATCGCTGTTCCAATATATTTAAGTCCAAAATCTATGCTTAAAAATTTTTTTGCATAATTATTGCTTACTAAAAAATCTGATATAGTATCGACGACCATTATGAGTGATATTGATATTAAAAGAATTTCATATTTAGCAAAGCTAAAATTACCGTCAGAAAAAGAAGAATTTTATGCTAATTCCCTAAAAGATATCATTAAATGGGTTGATAACTTAAAACAAATTGATACCTCAGAGGTAAAACCCCTCCATAACGTTACAGAAAATACTGAGTCTATAAGAAATGATGAGGTTGAAAAAAACAATTCAGTAGAAGATGTCTTAAATAATGCTCCAGAAAGAGCAAATAATTTTTTTAAAGTTCCAAAAGTAGTCGAGTAAGTGAAACAATCAATTAGTCAGATAAAAAAAGCCCTAAAGGAAAAAAAAATCGGAGTAGCTGAGCTTTATTCAGAGCATGCCAACAAAGCAAAATTAAATCATAATAATAGCTATAATTTAGTATTAGAAGAGGATGCTAATAAGTCATTTATTGAGCGGTCTCAAGATAGGTATTCCTCAGGTGAACCTCTTACATTGGACGGCATTCCTTTAGGAATTAAAGATCTTTTTTGTACCAAGGGTATAAAGACAACAGCTTCATCAAAAATTTTAAGTAATTTTATTCCCCAATATGAATCTTTTGTTACTCAGCAATTATTAAACAATGGAGCAATCTTTATTGGTAAGAATAATTGTGATGAATTTGCTATGGGATCCTCAAATGAAACAAGCCATTTTGGTCCAGTTATTAACCCCTGGAAAAGCAAATCCTCTCCCGAAGACAATTTAGTGCCCGGAGGTTCTTCTGGAGGTTCAGCCGCCGCTGTGGCTGAAGGATCATGCGTGGCATCTATGGGAACTGATACTGGAGGCTCTATTAGACAACCAGCTAGTTTATGTGGAATTGTAGGTCTCAAACCTACTTTCGGTTCTTGTTCTAGGTGGGGTGTAGTAGCCTTTGCTTCAAGTCTTGATCAGGCGGGTCCTTTGACTGCTTGTGTTGAAGATGCGGGTCATATTTTAAATGCTATAAACAAACATGATTTTAATGACACAACTTCTTCAAATCATACAAGAGATGATTATGTTTCTGGAATTCATGATAAAATTAATGAAAAAATTAAAATTGGTATCCCTTCAGATTATTTAGAGGGTGTTAACCAAGACATTTTAAACCAAATTGAAAATACCAAAAAAGTTTTATCTAACCATGAAATAGAGTTTATTGATGTTAAATTTAAAACTACAGAGTTTGCTTTATCAACTTATTATATTATTGCCCCTGCTGAGGCTTCATCTAATCTTGCAAGGTATGATGGAATTCGTTTTGGAATTCGTGAAGATGGTGAAAGCTTAGATGATATATATCTGAATTCTCGAACTCAAGGTTTCGGAGACGAAGTTACTAGAAGAATACTTATTGGCACTTACGTTTTATCTGCTGGTTATTATGATGCATATTATCGACAGGCGCAAAAAGTAAGAAGATTAATCAAAGAGGATTTTCAAAGAGTTTTTAAAGAGGTTGATTTTATTTTAACCCCAACTACTCCTAATGAGGCGTTTAAAATTGGAGATAAGCTCGACCCAATCTCTATGTATAAAAATGATATTTATACTGTACCTACAAGTCTAGCAGGGCTTCCAGGAATATCCATTCCATCAGGTTTGAGCTCTAATGGATTACCTCTTGGTATTCAATTAATAGGTAATTATTTTGAGGAAAAGAAGTTATTACAATTAGCTGCTTTGGCTGAAAAGGAATTAGCATTCAATGAGTAATTCTTGGGAAATGGTTATTGGATTGGAGGTTCATGCTCAATTAAAAACTACTTCAAAATTATTTTCATCTTCTCCAAATCAATTTGGCTCGGAGCCTAATGAAAATGTTAATTTTATTGACTCTGGTATGCCTGGAATGTTGCCAGTATTAAATTTTGGTTGTATTGAGAAGGCAATTAAAACTGGATTTGCTCTAAATTTTAAAATTAATAAATATTCAGTTTTTGAAAGAAAAAATTATTTTTATCCAGACTTACCGCAAGGCTATCAAATAAGTCAATTTGAATTTCCTATATTATCAGAGGGCTTTATCAATATTGATAGCGATGAAAGTCAAAAAAAAATTAGAATTGAAAGGGCGCATTTAGAACAAGATGCAGGAAAAAGCATTCATGATATAGACCCAAAATATAGTTTTATTGATCTTAACCGAGTAGGGACACCTTTACTAGAAATTGTCTCTTATCCTGACCTGTCCTCGGCTGATGAAGTTGTAAGCTACATGTCTTCATTAAGACAAATTCTTATGTACATAGATGTTTGTGATGGGAATATGCAAGAGGGCTCTCTAAGAGCAGATGTTAATTTATCTGTAAGAAAACCCGGAGGTGAACTTGGGACAAGATGTGAAATCAAAAATTTAAATTCTTTTAAATTTATCAGGCAGGCAATTGAATATGAGTTTCAAAGACAAATTGACGTATTAGAGAGTGGTGGGTCAATAGAGCAAAATACTATGTTATTTGACACCACCTTAGGTGAAACAAGAGCAATGAGAAGTAAAGAATTTTCTCATGACTATCGTTATTTCCCTGACCCTGACCTTTTGCCTGTTAACATTACTCAAGAGCAAATAGATCAAATCAAACCTACTTTAGAAGAGCTTCCAAATCAAAAATTAGAAAGATATATGAGTGATTTTAAGATAGAGAAGAATATATCTAAAATTATAATTTCAGAAAAAGATAACACAAAAGTTTTCGAAAAAATGATCTCTATATGTGACGTATCTCCTAAAATAATAGCGAGTTGGTTAGTTGGGGATATATTTGCCTATGTCAAAGAAAATAATAATGATGTATTAGATCTGCTAGATAAAGCTCAACAAATTACTGATCTCTTAAAGTTAGTAAGTGATGATGTTATCTCTAACAAAGTTGGAAAAGAAATTCTTCCCAAAGTATTATCCGGCGAGGGTGACCCTCTTGAGCTCGTCAAGGAAATGGGACTAGAGCAAGTTTCTGATACTTCTGAATTAGAAAAAATTATTGATAGCGCCCTAGAGGGAGAGGCAGAAAATATTGCTAAATTCCAAGGTGGTTCGGATAGGGTTTTAGGATACTTTGTTGGAAAGTGCTTAAAAGCTTCGAAGGGTAAGGGTAACCCAAAATTAATTAATAAAATACTCCAAGAAAAGCTTCAAAAATAATTTTGATTTCCCAAAAATTACAATATTTATGATATAATGAATGACAATTTAGATAATTTGTCTATATTTCGGGCACAACAACATCATGAAGCATAACTCACGGAGAGGTGGGTGAGTGGCTGAAACCAGCGGTTTGCTAAACCGCCGTATGACGCAAGTTGTACCGAGGGTTCGAATCCCTCTCTCTCCGCCAAATAAATATGTGCATTTGGTAAAAAAAAAGACAAAATAATAAAAATGTTAAAAGGATCAATACCTGCAATTATTACTCCCTTTTTAAAAGGTGAAGTAGATTATGATAGCTTCGAGAGGCTTTTAAAGTGGCAAATTAAAGAGGGCATATCAGGGGTTACTGTTTGTGGAACCACAGGAGAATCCCCAACTCTCTCCCATGACGAGCACATGACATTGGTTGAGTTCGCAGTTAAAGTTGCCTCAAAAAAAATACCTGTAATTGCTGGAACTGGTTCTAATTCCACCAAAGAAGCTATTGAATTTACAAGACATGCTTTTAAATCTGGAGCCAATTATGGTTTGGTGGTTACACCATATTACAATAAGCCTAATCAAGAGGGCTTAGTAGACCATTTTAAAAAAATTGCGAAAGTTACTCCTCTTAAACAATTAATTTATAATATTCCAGGCAGAAGTATTGTTGATTTATCTTATGATAGTTTTAAGCAACTAAATAAAATTTCTAATATTGTTGGCATCAAAGATGCATCAAATGATTTATCTCGTCCTTTAATTATGCGCACATTTATGAAAAAAGATTTCAATTATATTTCTGGTGAGGATGGAACTATTGCTGGTTATTTAGCTCAGGGTGGTCATGGATGCATATCTGTAACAGCTAATGTAGCTCCCAAATTAACATCAATGCTTCACCATTATTGGCAAAAAAAAAATTATAAAGAGTTTGATAGAGTTAACTTAAAGCTAGCACCACTTTCTAAGATATTATTTACTGAACCAAGCCCTACTCCAGCTAAATATGCATTATCATTAATGGGAAGGTGCTCTTCAGAAGTAAGATCTCCATTAATTGGTCTTTCGACTGATACAAAAAAGCAAATAAAAAAAATAATTAAAAATTTAAAATTTATATAATTGGCTATTCAAAACCGCAGAGCTAAATTTGATTATGATATCAAAGAAACCTATATTGCGGGTCTAGTTTTAGAAAGTAATGAAGTAAAACCTCTGAGATATGGAAAAGCCTCTATTCAATCTAGCTTTATTAATGAGCAAAAAGGCGAAATTTTTATCAATAATTTTGAAATTACCTCTGAACAAAAGAACTTTGACTCAAAAAAAAAGATAAGAACTGTCAAAAAACTTCTTTTAAATAAAAGAGAGATAAGAAAAATTTTAGGCCTGTTAACTACAAAGGGCTATACTGCTGTCCCAATGGAGATATTTTTTAATGAAAAAGGGCTTGCAAAGGTAAAATTTGGAGTGGGGGTAGGTAAAAAGAAATACGATAAGAGAGAAGCTATAAAGCAGCGAGAATGGGACAGGAAAAAACAAAGGATCGTAAAAAATTAATTATTCACTTGAATTTTTTTCAGCATTTCATATAAACCCTTCATGGCAAGAGTAACAGTAGAAGATTGTATCAAAAACGTAGATAGTTTATTTGACTTAGTTTTATTAGCTTCTCACAGAGCTAAAGTCCTTAACGCAGGTAATGAAGCTCAAGTTCCTTTGGATAACGACAAAAGTACAGTTGTTGCACTTAGAGAAATCGCTGATGAAAAGATAAGCGTCGATGATGTTAAAGAAGATATTATTAAAAGTTACCAATTAGTTCAGGAAAAAGAAGAAGAAAACGAAGATCATCTTCTTGAAGATTAAAAACCCATAATAGTTTATTATTATAGCTGATGTTTCATACCAGCTATTTTAGAGATAGTTATAACGACTTTAAATCAGCTCTAAAGTCTTATGATAAAAATTTTAATGAAAATTTATTTCTAAAGGCCATTGAAGTTGCTGAAACTTCTCACAAAGATCAATTTAGAGCCTCAGGAGACCCATATATTGTCCATCCTTATGAAGTATGTAAGTCGCTTATAGATCTTAAACTTGATACCGAAACTGTTATTACAGGCCTCCTTCATGATGTCATCGAAGATACATCCTACTCATCTGAGCAGTTGAATAAAGAATTTGGACCATCCATATTTAATCTTGTCAATGGCTTGACTAAAATTGATTTTTTAGAAGAAAAAAAAATAACTAAATCCGAAAAAGAGGCTGAAAATTTTAGAAAACTTTTAATTTCTACAGCTAAAGATATAAGGGTTTTAATTATCAAGCTTGCAGATAGGTTGCATAACATCAAAACAATTCATTTTTTCAAAGATGTTGAAAAAAGAAAGAGAGTAAGTAACGAAACCTTACTTATTTATGCGCCTTTGGCTGAACGATTAGGTTTTGAGAATTGGAAATCCACATTAGAGAATATATCTTTTAAAAACTTACACCCAGATATCTATAATAGAATTAATGATAAAATAAATAATACATTTAAAGATTTAGAAACCTCCTTTAAAGAATTAAAAGAAATAATAGATGATCATCTTTCTAAGGATTACATAGGCACTAATATTCTTTACAGAAAAAAAAACCCTTATTCTATTTGGAAAAAAATAAATAAAAAAAATACTGATTTAAACTCTATTTCTGATATTGCAGCAGTAAGAATAGTAACTAAATCAACCAGAGATTGTTATAAAGTTCTCGGTATTATTCATAGAAATTTTTCAGCTAAAGTTGGAAGAACTAAAGATTATATCTCAAACCCAAAACCAAATGGTTATAGATCTATTCATACAGATATCATATTTAATAACAAAATATTTGAAATTCAAATTCGGTCTCGTGCCATGAATATGATTGCAGAAAATGGTATTGCCGCTCATTGGCGTTATAAATATCTAAATAAAGATGATGAAAATCAAAATATGTATTCGTGGCTTCGAGATGCAGTTAACTATGTTGAAGAAAAAAATGAAAAGCACTTAATTGTTAATAGGACCTCACAGCAATTTTTTGATGAGCAAATATATGTTTTTTCTCCTAAGGGTGACTTATACACTCTTCCAATAGACTCAACACCTGTAGATTTCGCTTATACCATACATACTGATATTGGAGATAGGTGTTCTGGAGCGAGGGTTAATGGACATGATGTTCCTTTAAAAACAAAGCTCGTTAGCGGAGATCAGGTTGAGATTACCCTTGATGATAAAACATCTATATCTCCTCTTTGGATTAGATTTGTTAAAAAAGAAAAAGTAAGGGAAAAAATTAGACATTTTTTTCGATCCAAAAGAAGGGGAGAATTTGAAAAACTTGGTAAAGATGTTTTGAGATATGCAGCTAAAATTAAAAATATTGAAATAACAGATGCTATGTACATTCAAATACTCAATCAAACTGATTTAAAATATAAAAATAAATTATTTGAAAGTATTGGTAGGGGGTTTCTATCTAAAAAAGATTTAGATAGTTTATTCAAAGAATTAGAAAATAACTTTGTGAAAAATATTTTTAATTCGAAAGACCATAACCAAAAAATTAATATCACTAAGTATGAAAATGGAATAGCGGTAAACCTTGCAGCCTGCTGTTCTCCTATTAAAGGAGATGATATAATTTCAGTAATGTCTTATGGAAGGGGGCTTGTTGTTCACAGCACAATGTGTGATAGTTTATCTTATTATCATAAGGATAATTTTTATCGTTCATTTTGGGGAAACAAAAAATTACAAGATAATTTTAATTCACGTATAGAGATAGTGATTAAAAATCAACCTGGAGCACTCTTTAGTATAACTTCAATATTTGATAAACATCAAATTAATATTGAAAATATAAGAATTGCAGAAAGAAACAAAAAAAATTACACATTTATAATTGATATAAATATTGATAACTCTGACAAATTAAAATTTTTACTTGCTGAAATGAAAACATTAAGTCAAGTTGGCAAAGTAAAAAGGCAGTCTTTGGCTTACTAATGAAACTTGGTGTAAATATAGATCACATTGCAACTTTGCGAAATGCAAGGGGCATGAATAACCCTAGTATTTTAAGAGCACTAGAAGTTTGTCATAAAACAAAAGTAGATATTTTAACAGTTCATTTAAGAGAAGATAGAAGGCACATAAAAGACAAAGACCTCATACTTTTAAAAAAAAATTCATTAATTCCAATTAATTTGGAAATGGCTCTAACTCAAGAAATGATATTAATAGCCAGAAAGATTAAACCTCAATTCATTTGTCTTGTTCCTGAAAAAAGAAATGAATTAACAACTGAGGGTGGCCTTAATTTAGAAAAAATTTCAAAAAAAAACTTGACGTTACTTTTATCTATTTGCTCTAAGCATAAAATTGAGTTGAGTGCTTTCATAAACCCAAGAACAAAGTCTATTGATCTCGCAAGAAAACTAGGCTTTTCTACGGTAGAACTGCATACAGGAACTTTAGATAGACCCAAAGTAAATCAAAAGGATGTCTCAAATATTAATAAGATGATTAAATATGCAAATATATCAAATTTAATTGTAAATATAGGTCACGGTCTCAATTTCAATAATATAAAATTTATTAAAAATAGAAAATATGTTAACGCAGTTCATGTGGGCCATTTTATTATATCAGAGGCAATTTTTACTTCCTTAAAAAATACAATTAATAAATTTAAAGGTCTTATTATTTAATGATTATAGGCAATGGCATTGATCTTGTTGAGATAGAAAGAATAAATTCTATCTATAAAAAATTCCAAAAAAACTTTATCAAAAAATATTTTTTAAATGATAAAATAGAAAAATTAGAAGTACGAGCCCTAGCTAATAACTTTGCTATTAAAGAGGCTTTTTCAAAATCTTTAGGTCTTGGTTTTAGAAATCCTTGCTATCCTAATAGCATCTCAGTGAATAGGGATGATCTAGGAAAACCATTTATAATTCCAAAGTCAAAACTGAAAAAATATTTGATAGAAAAATATGGAAACTTTGTTATCCATGTGAGTTTGAGTGATACAAAAAAATATTCGATTGCGTCGGTGATACTTGAACAAACTTAAAAGCTCTTTTGTAAATAACTTAAAGGCACTCTTATGGGCATTATTAATAGCAGGGGTCATAAGAACTTTTGTAATTGAACCGTTTAAAATTCCGTCTGGTTCCATGAAACCAAACCTTTTGGTTGGTGATTTTCTATTTGTTTCAAAATGGGATTATGGCTATTCAAGATATTCTTTCCCATTTGGCCTAGCTCCTATTTCAGGAAAAATATTTGAAAAATCACCTAAGAGAGGAGATATAATAGTTTTTAAGCTGCCTGGTCAGGAGAATATTAATTATGTTAAAAGGTTATTGGGGCTTCCTGGAGAAACCATTAAGGTAGAAAATGGATTAGTTTTCATTAAGCCAAAAAATGCAGATACCTTTCAGCAAATAAATCAAATTGATGATGGGATTTTTATAGATGATCAGCATCAAAAGCAGATTCAACAACTGATTGAGAATAATTATAAGATCTTAAATTTAACCAATAATGGTCCTTTAGATTTCACGCCTGAATATTTGATCCCAATGAATAAGTATTTTTTTATGGGTGATAATAGAGATAACTCATCTGATAGCCGAGTCATGAGCGGTGTGGGGTTTGTTCCAAAAGTAAATATAATCGGCAAAGTGTGGTTTATTTGGTTTTCAATTGACACTAAATTTTCTTTAACTAAGTTTTGGACTCTACCCTTTCACATAAGGTATAATAGGCTTTTTAGGTTAGTTAAATAAATTTTGGACAATACAGAAATCTTTTCTCTCATCACTAATATAAAAGGCTATGAAAAAAGTCTTAATCATGACAGCCTTGAAAAATCAAAAAAAAATAACGACAAACCTTTCCAAAAATATGAGTTCCTCGGAGATCGAGTTTTAGGGTTAATTATAGCTGAATACTTAATTAACAAATTCCAAAAAAATAAATTGGATGAAATATCTCGTAGATTTATTCATTTAGTAAATACAAATACATTATCTAAAATATTCAAAAAATTTGAAATAAACGAAATTTTCAAACATCAATTAGATCCAAACTCTGATAAAAATTCTGTTTATGCAGATGCTTTAGAGTCTCTAGTTGGTTTTATTTATACTAATAAGGGATTGGATTTTACAAGAAATATTGTCTTAAGTCTTTGGCAAGAAGAGTTGGATACCTTGCCGCAAAAAGATCCAAAGACTTTTATTCAAGAGTACAGTCAAAGAAAAAATAAAAAAATCCCATCTTATAAGCTCATTAAAGAATCTGGTACAAAACATAAACCTAAATTTATTATCTCATTGAAGATAGATCATTTCTCTGTTGAAGGAGAGGGAGTTTCAAAACAAAAAGCTGAGATAGCTGCAGCAAAAAAAATGATAAAGCTTATTTTTAAAAAATAATTTTGAAAAATATTCCTGCTATAATAACTGAAGTAGAAAATTTTAAAGAAAACCATTTATTAATTTCAATTTATTCAAATTATTATGGGAAAAAAAAATTAGTTGTTTTTGGTGGCAAATCCAAAAAAAAAAATTCTAGTTATATAAAAGGCATTCTAAATGAAATTGAATTTAATGAAGATAATAATTGTCTTAATTCAAGTTTAATTCAATCCTATAACTGGTTCACGTATGATAAATATCGTCTAAAGACAATTGACTATGTATGCTTCCTAATAAGTAAACTTTTATTTCTTCAAGATCATACATCAAGAGTGATTGAGTATTACTCTTCTCTAGTTTCTAAGATGAATAATGGTCAAAGTTATTTATCAGAATTAATGTTATTGGAATTAGAGATTTTAAAATCTTCTGGTTATCAGCCAGATCTAACTGAAAGTGTATTATCAAAAATTTTTAAAAACCAAAAAAAAATCAATTTGGTAAGGAATGAGGAAATTATTTTTAGCTTAGATAACAATGTAGAGCTCCAATTTCTTTTTTTTGATTTTTTAGGAAAAGTCATATCAAGAGTATTGATTAATTTACATATTCATTTACCCTTTCCTAGAAATGATACAGTTAAAAGGGATTAATACAGTTTATATAGCCTCAGATCATGCTGGATATGCTTTAAAAGAGACCATTGTTGAAGACTATCTTACTGTAAAAAAGATAAAATTTATCGATTTGGGAACAAATTCTGAGGAGTCGGTCGATTATCCTAAATTTGCTAAAAAACTATGTAAAAAAATCAATTCATCTTCAATTGGAGTATTGATCTGCGGCTCAGGGATTGGAGTAAGTATTAGTGCTAATAGACATAAGCATATTAGAGCCTCATTGTGCCATGACGTTGAAACAGCAATAATTACTAGAAAACATAATGATTCTAATGTTATCTGTTTAAAGGGAAGACCTTTTGTAAAAAAGAATATCTTTGCTATGCTCGATGCCTATTTTAGTACTGAATTTGAAGAAGGAAGACATAAAAGGAGAGTTAGAAAATTATGACACTTAAAGCACAATTTTTTTCAAGTAATTTAGAGCAAACTGATAAAGACTTATTTGATAGTATTTCAAATGAACTATCGAGACAGCAAAATCAAGTAGAGCTTATAGCCTCAGAAAACATCGTATCAAAAGCAGTGCTAGAAGCTCAAGGATCGATAATGACTAACAAGTATGCAGAGGGATATAGTGCAAAAAGGTATTATGGGGGATGTGAGTTTGTTGATATAGCTGAAAATTTAGCTATTGAAAGATTAAAAAAGTTATACGGATGTCAATATGCTAATGTACAACCTCATTCAGGCGCCCAAGCTAACCAGGCTGTATTTCTTGCTTTGATTAAACCCGGAGATACAATTCTCGGTATGTCATTGGATGCAGGCGGGCATTTAACTCATGGTTCGCGTCCAAATCAATCAGGTAAGTATTTTAATGCTATTCAGTACGGTATAAATCCCGAAACTTCACTGATTGATTATGATGAAGTTGAGAGTCTAGCTGTAGAGCATAAACCTAGCATGATTATTGCTGGTGGTTCTGCTTATCCTAGAAACATTGATTTTAAAAAATTTCGAGAGATAGCTGACAAAGTTGATGCATATTTACTTGTAGATATGGCTCATTACTCAGGTCTCGTTGCTGCACAAGAATATCCAGATCCATTACCCCACGCTCATGTTGTCACCTCAACCACTCATAAGACTATTAGAGGGCCAAGAGGAGGGATGATCTTATCTAATGATATCGATCTTGGGAAAAAATTTAACAGTTCTGTCTTTCCAGGTCTTCAAGGTGGCCCCTTGATGCATGTTATAGCTGCAAAAGCTGTAGCTTTTGGCGAAGCCCTTCAGCCAGAATTTAAACAATATATCCAACAAGTTAAAAAGAATGCATCAGTTTTAGGTGAAGTATTGATCTCAAATGGCATTGACATTGTTACTGGAGGAACTGACTCTCATATGGTGCTTGTAGATTTAAGATCTAAAAATGTTACGGGTAAAGATGCAGAGGAAAGCCTTGAAAGAGCAGGTATGACCTGTAATAAAAATGGAGTAGCGAATGACCCTAACCCACCAACCATTACATCAGGCATAAGGCTAGGTTCTCCCGCTGCAACTACTAGAGGGTTTAAAGAAGAAGAATTCAAATTTATTGGTGAAAAAATATCAACAATAATTAACGCCTTGTCTTCTTCAAACTCAGATATATCAATGACAGAAAGTTCTATTCTCAAAGAAGTAACTGAGCTTTGCGCTAAATACCCAATTTATTAAATTATGAAATGTCCTTTTTGTGTTGATAAAAACAAAGAGACATCAGTTCTAGACTCTAGGCCTTCTGAAAATGGAACCGTCATAAGAAGAAGAAGAATATGTATTGAGTGTAAGGGAAGATTTACAACCCATGAGAGAATACAATTCAGAGAGTTAGTTGTTGTGAAAAAAGACGGTGATAAGGTAAACTTTGATCGTGATAAGATTGCAAAATCTGTAGAGTTGGCATTGCGCAAAAGACCAGTTGACACTGACACTAAAGAAAAACTCATATCGAGAATAGTCAATGACATTGAAGGAATGGGTGAAAATGAAATTAGCTCTAATGTTGTGGGTGAAGCTGTGATGAAAGCTTTATTTACAATTGATAAAGTTGCGTATGTAAGATTTGCTTCAGTCTATAGGGATTTTAGAGAGACTAAAGATTTTGAACAATTTTTAGGTACAATAGACAAAAAATAAATTTGCTTTCTAACAAATCCCATTTAAGATTTTTAAATTCAGTTAATAACCTTTCCCTTAGAAATTTAGGCCTTACAGGCAAGAACCCATCTGTAGCATGCTTAATTGTTGATTATTCTAAATCAACTAATGGAAAAGTATTAAGCTATGGTTTGACTTCAATGAATGGATCACCCCATGCAGAGGTAAACGCATTAAATAAAATTAAAAAAAACCAAATTACGAATAAGACTTTCATGTATGTGAGCTTAGAGCCTTGCTATAAGTTAGATAAATGCTGTGCTAAGAGGATAGTAAATATTGGTATACATAATGTAATAATCTCTTCAAAAGACCCTAATCCTATAATCAAAAACAAAGGTATAGAATTTTTAAAAAAAAATAAAATAAACGTATTTCTTGCGAAAAAAAAATTTGATCAATTCAAAAATATTAATAAATATTTTTTTAATTTTCATGAAAAAAATCGGCCTCATATCACTTTGAAACTAGCTATTTCAAAGAACAATTTTTCAAAAGACTTCAGAAACAAAGATATCACATCTCAGGAAACACAATATTTCATGCATAAATATAGACTTCTTCACGATGCAATAGCAGTTGGCTATAATACGTACATCGAAGACAAGCCTAAGCTAACATGTAGGTTGAATGGTATTAATAAAAATCTATTTAAATTGATATTTTCTTCAAAATCTAAAATATTTATCAATAAAAACATTAAAGACCTTTATAAAGTTGAAGATCTAAGCTCTTTTTTCAATAAACTAATTAAGAAAAATATTAAAAGTATTTTGATTGAGGGGGGCGTTAAAACCTTCTCAATTTTTTTAGAAAATAACTCTTTCGACCAAATTTTGCTATGTAAATCAAATAAAAATATAAGAGGCTCTAAAAAAAGATATCAGATTGATCAAAATTTGATAAAAAAACGATGTAAACTTATGTCATCTATGAATTATGAAAATGACGTATTAGAGATTTATAACAATAAATATGTTTAGCGGAATAATTCAATCTCAAGGTAAGATTTCTTCAATTTCAAAATCTGATGAATTTCAATCTATTGAAATCCAATCAAGTTTAAAAAATTATAATATAGGGTCATCTATTTGTTGTTCTGGTATCTGCTTGACAGTTACAGCAATAAATAATGATAAATTTAATGCTGACATTTCATTAGAAACTCTAAATAAAACTAATTCAAAAATATGGAAAAAAGGAACAATGTTGAATTTAGAAAAATCATTAAGTATTGGAGATGAGGTATCAGGTCATTTTGTTTTTGGTCACGTGGATAGCACAGGAATATTAAAAGAATTAAAAATGGTAGGCAAAAGTTGGTTTATGAAAATAGAATTCCCTAAGTATTTAAAAAAATATATTACCCCAAAGGGCTCTATTTCTTTGAATGGAATCTCTTTGACTGTCAATGAAGTAAGTTCAAAAAATTTTAATTGTATGATTATTCCTCATACTTATAAAAATACTGATATTAAAACTTATAAATTGAATCAAATTTTAAATCTTGAAGTTGATATGCTTGCAAGATACGCTCATTTTTCTAATAAAACTAAATAAACAAATGTCAGACTTTGCCAGTATAGAACAAATTATAGAAGATGCTCGTCAGGGTAAAATGTACATTCTTGTAGATAGCGAAGACCGTGAAAACGAGGGTGATTTAATTATACCGGGCTCTTCATGCACAGCTGATCATATAAATTTTATGGCCTCTTATGGTAAGGGTTTGATCTGTCTATCTATATCAGAGCTTAGAGCATCGGAATTAAAATTACCTTTGATGAACCCAAATAACTGGAAAAAAAAAACTACTGCCTTTACTGTATCTATTGAGGCTAGTGAAGGAATTACAACTGGTATATCTGCAGAGGATCGGGCTAAAACAGTTCTGGCAGCTGTAAATCCAAATTTTAAAGTTGGAGATATTATCAGCCCCGGTCATGTGTTTCCTCTTATTGCTTGGGACGGAGGAGTACTTACCAGAGCGGGGCATACAGAGGCTGCGGTTGATATTTCTAGACTTGCAGGATTAAACGATTCAGCAGTAATATGTGAGATAATGAATGATGACGGGACTATGGCGAGGGTTCCAGATTTAATCCCTTACGCAAAAAAACATTCTTTGAATATTGGTACAATACAGGATTTAATTTCTTATAGGATTAAAAATGACATTCTTATTAAAAAGATATCTGATAAAAACTATAAAATTAAAAATTTATATTCCGATATTTTTGAGATGAATATATTTGAAAATACTATTGACGGCTTACAACACGCAACTTTACACTTAGGAGATATTGATAATCAAAAATCTGTCTTAACGAGAGTTCACCCTGTTCAAGGTTTTGATGATGTGATAATGAATTTTAACAATCCTAAAACAAAAGATCTTCATACTTCTATTGAAAAAATTAAATCTCATGGATCAGGTATTATTATTCTTATTAACAATCCTATTTTAAGTGAATTAGGACATTTATCTAATGATGAGAAGGTAAAATATTATGGTCTTGGTGCGCAAATTTTGAAAAATTTTTCTATTGACGATATCACAGTCTTATCAAATTCTTTCAATAATGATTTTGATTTAAGTATTTATGGTTTAAGCGTGAGCGGTGCTATAAAAATATGAAAAAGAAACCTTCTTTAAAAGTACAAATTGTTGTAGCTGATTACTATAAGGATATTGCCAATTCTTTGACCGAGTCTGCTATAAAAGTATTAAAAATTAATAAAATCGATTTTAATGTAATTTATGTCCCAGGTGTTTACGAAATACCTCAGTCAATAAAATGGAATATAAAGAACAATAAAGTAAATTTATTTATTGCACTAGGATGCGTCATCAAAGGTCAAACTTATCATTTTGAAGTGATATCTGACTCAGTAGGTAAAGCGCTCCTTGATTTGGTAAGTAATAATCCGAATACTTTGATAAGCAATGGAATCATTAATGCGTATAAAAAAAAACAAGCCTTGGATAGATCTAAATCAAATAATAAAAATAAAGGTGAAGAGGCTGCAAACGCAATGCTAAAGATGATTCAATGCTTAATCTAAATAAGAACACAAGGCTTTTTTTCTTTCAGTATATTTTTCAGAGGGATTATACTACTGACTTTGAGCTAGATGATTTTGTTAAAAAGAATTTAAGAAAAAGACCATGTAATAAAAAAAAACTTAGATCCATGTATCAAAGCTTTGTTGTTAATGAAATTACCATAAAAGAACTAATTAATGATGAAATTTTAAAAAAAACTAATAAAATCAGCATTTTTCTGGTTTATGCTTTTTATTCTGAATATTTGATAGATAAAAGTAAAAAAAATATGTTAATGAGTGAATATATTAAGCTATCAAAGGATTTCTTGACTGTTGATGAGGTGAAATTCTTTAACTTTTTATTGGACAGTATTGCAAAAAAAGCTCCTTGAAAAAAAAATTAAAATAGAATAACAACTTACCATGTCTCAAATACAATACCTACAAATAGTATTATTTGCTGCGGTTGCAGCAATTGCTTTCGGTTTATTTACCACTAATAAAATTTTAAGTTTGCCTAAAGGCACAAAAAAAATGATTGAAATATCTGGTGCCATTCAAGAGGGCGCAAAGGCTTATTTAGATAGACAATACAAGACCATTGCTATTGTCGGTATCGTTATATTCTTTGCATTCTTTCTTATTCCATTTAAACATGTCTATGATGTTCCAGTTGGCTTTTTAATTGGTGCTGTCTTATCTGGTTTAGCTGGATACATTGGTATGCATGTTTCTGTCCGTGCGAATGTTATTACTGCACAGGCAGCTAGTACCTCATTAAAACAAGGTCTTTATGTTGCCTTCAATAGCGGAGCCGTTACAGGTTTACTCGTTGTGGGATTAGCTTTAGGTGGAATAGCAGGATACTTTTTTGCATTGCATCATGGCTTTGGAAGATCAGGGCGTGAATTAATTGAACCACTAGTTGCTCTAGGTTTCGGTTCATCTTTAATTTCAATTTTTGCAAGATTAGGCGGAGGTATTTTTACTAAAGGAGCAGATGTAGGTGCAGATTTAGTAGGTAAAGTAGAAAAAAATATACCTGAAGATGATCCAAGAAACCCAGCTGTTATAGCTGATAATGTGGGAGACAACGTTGGTGATTGTGCTGGAATGGCTGCAGATTTGTTTGAAACATATGTTGTATCAATCGTTGCTACAATGGTGCTAGCAATAATTTTTCAAGGAGCAGTTACAGATTTAACAATCTATCCACTATTAATTGCAGGCTCGAGCATATTTGCAACTATCGTAGGATCTAAATTTGTTTCTATCTCAACACCAAAATCCTCAATTATGGGAGCTCTCTACAAAGGTTTCTTCATGACGCTATTCATATCCGTTATTCTTTTTGCTGTTATTACGCAATATTCAATTGGATTTGATCAGTTTTTTCAAATTGGATCAAAATGGTATAATGGAATGGATTTATTTTTATGTGCTGTTTATGGTCTTTTGATTACCTTAGCTCTTGTTTTCATTACAGAGTACTACACAAGTACTGAGTACAGACCTGTCAGAAGTGTAGCAAAAGCATCACAAACTGGTCATGCTACTAATATTATTCAAGGCTTAGCTATGGGTATGGAGTCAACAGCAGTTCCTGTACTCATTATTGTAGCAGGTATTGGGATTACATACTCAACAGCTGGTTTGTTTGGAATAGCGATTGCTGTAACATCAATGTTAGCTCTTGCAGGAATGGTTGTAGCCTTAGATGCTTATGGTCCTGTAACAGATAACGCTGGTGGAATAGCCGAGATGTCGGGGCTTAAAAAGAGTGTTCGAGAGAGAACTGATGCATTGGACGCTGTTGGTAACACAACCAAAGCTGTAACTAAAGGATATGCGATTGGATCTGCTGGTTTAGGTGCACTAGTTTTATTTGCTGCTTATACTGAAGATTTAAAATTCTTTCTTCAAGAAACAGGTAATAGTGCCTTTGACGTATCTTTCGATCTATCAGAGCCTTATGTAATTATTGGTCTTCTTATAGGAGGATTACTTCCTTACTTATTCAGTGCTCTTAGCATGACAGCTGTTGGCAGAGCAGCAGGTTCTGTTGTTTTAGAAGTTAGACAACAATTCAAAGAAAAGAAAGGTATTATGACAGGAAAAGAGAAACCTGACTATGGTAGATGTGTAGACATTTTAACTAAGTCAGCAATTAAAGAAATGATCATTCCATCATTACTTCCTGTCTTATCTCCTATAGTTGTTTTCTTTGGAGTTTATTGGCTAACAGGAAGTGTCAATACTGGTTTTCAAACCTTAGGAGCTTTATTAATTGGTGTTATCATAACCGGCTTTTTTGTTGCTATCTCTATGACTGCAGGTGGTGGCGCATGGGATAATGCAAAAAAATATATTGAAGATGGTAACTTAGGTGGTAAAGGGAGTGAAACACATAAAGCATCAGTTACTGGTGACACGGTTGGGGACCCTTATAAAGATACAGCTGGTCCAGCTGTCAATCCTATGATTAAGATCACTAATATTGTTTCAATTTTATTGTTATCGATTGTGGTGCACTTAAATATTATTTAATTAAGATTTATTTCTTCAACAGACCTTAGAATATTATTTTCAAAATATAATTTTAAGGTCTTGTTGTAGAGAATTTTTTTAAACGTTGCATTGCCCTGTTCTTTTTCAGTTCTATAAATCCATAAGTTCTCAGAATTTTCTGTAACTAAGGGAGTACCAAGAATTTCAATTACATCACTTTTGGTCAGTTCCTGTGTTAAATAACTTTCATTTAGTTGTAATAAACTAGCTTCTGAGATACCTGAAAAATGAATATCTTTAGAGCAAGAAAAAAGAGAAAAAGTAGCTAAAATTAAATAAAAAAATCTAAATTTTTTTAAAATATTCACAATAAAAACAAATAAGGTATAAGGTTGAGTAAAGCAATATTAAAAAATTAATTAAAAATGAAAGAAAATATTATAAATCTTGATCTACATGGTGGTGATTTTGCCCCTAATTCAGTTCTTGAAGGGGCAAGAATAGCTAAGTTGAAAAAATTTGATATCAAATTTCAACTTCATGCAACGAATGAATGCTATCAAGAGTATAAAAAAAAATATTCTGATGTTTTTGATACATCTATATGGATTGAAGCAGATAGTTCTATATCCTCTGAAATGAAACCAAGCGATGCACTAAAAAAAGATTTTAGAAAAAGTTCAATGTCGAACGCCATTAGTCAACTTAAAGATGATAAGTCTCAAATTACAATTTCTGCAGGCAATACCGGAGCTATGATGGCTTATTCTACAGTTTATCTTCGTACTGTGGAAAATATAACAAGGCCAGCAATTACATCGTTGTTTCCTTCTAAAAAACACCCTGTTTGTCTTTTGGATTTGGGAGCGAACTCCGAATGTACTTCTGAAAATTTAGTTGATTTTGCAATTATGGGAAGTACATACTATCAAGCTTTATATCCAAATATAGAATGTAAAGTTTCACTACTTAATATTGGCTCAGAGGAGCTTAAAGGCAACAGCCTAATACAAGAAACCCATGAACTATTAAAAAACGATATTAGGTTTAAATATACTGGTTTCATTGAAGCAAATAACATAACAGATACAGAAAATCATGTAATAGTAACAGATGGGTTTTCAGGTAACATTGCCCTTAAAACTGCCGAAGGTGTTTCAAAATTTATTACTGACTCTCTTAAAAAAAATCTTAAATCATCTTTGTATTCAAAAATATTATCTCTAATGTTGAAAAATAAATTTATTGAGTTTAGAAATTCTATTGATCCCAGAAATTATAATGGTGGAATTTTTTTAGGTGTTAACGGTATTGTAATTAAAAGCCATGGCAATGCAGACTCCCATGCTTTTGCTAATGCTATTGAATTTGGAGTTAAAGCTATTGAATCGAACTTATTAAGCAAAATTAAAGATAATGTCTCAAGGTAAGACAACTAGAGAGACAATAGCTAATCAATTGTCTAAAGAATTTGGAGTGGCATATTCCACCGCATATAAAAAAATTGATAATATTCTTAATCACTGGAGCCATAAATTACTATCAAATAATTTATCTATTAGTTCCTTAGGTTCTTTTAAGATAAATAGTAAGAATAGTAGAATTGGTAGGAACCCTAAGACAAAAGAGGAATATGAGATTAAACCTCGAAGAGTAGTAAGCTATAAAAAATCAAACAAATTAAAGATATGAAAAAAAATTTTTATAATATTGATGAAATATCTCAAATTATTGGTGAACAAAAACACACTATACGATTTTGGGAAAATAGAATTGAAAAATTAACTGTCATTCGTACTCACTCTGGCCATAGACTTTATGATTATGAGAATTTATTGCTCATTAAAAAGATAAAAAAATTACTTGATGGAAAAAAATTAACTCTCGATGGTGTTAATGAGCACCTTACTAAGCCAAAGGCTAAAACTAGATCATTAAATGATAATATTCTATCTGATTTAAAAGATGTACTTAGCCTATTAAAAAAATCTAAATAAAAGGGTGTTAACTCAGTCTGGAAGAGTGCGCGTCTGGATTTTGAGGTGCTATCGTTTAATTCCGGTACACTCCACCAAAATCTATCTTTCTGGCCAAAAAAGCCGCTTATATTAATGTTTTTAATGGTGAAAAGAATTTAGATATTTTCTAAGTATAATCCTTGATTTTTTAACCATTTTACTTATATTCCCCCTATCGTGAAAACTACTACACTAAAAAAAACTGAATTTAAAAAGGAATGGCACATAGTAGATGCTACTGATATTTCTGTTGGAAGACTCGCATCTCGTGTCAGTTTAATTCTGAAGGGTAAGAATAAGCCGCAATTTTCTCCAAATCTACCCATTGGTGACGGAGTAATTATTGTGAATACAGATAAAATTAAATTCTCAGGAAAGAAAAATACTGACAAAAAATACTATAAGCACACAGGTCATCCTGGTGGTATTAAAGAAATTACACCTGAAAAGCTCAAAGAAAAGAATAAGTCTGAAGATATTATCAAAAAAGCGATCAAAGGAATGCTTCCAAACTCACCTTTATTTAGAGACCTAATGAAAAATAGTCTTAAAGTATATAAAGATGCAAGTCACCCTCATGAATCTCAAAATCCTAAATCCATCGATTTCAAATCACTAAACAGAAAGAATGAAGTTAATGTCTGATCAAGTTTATAGTACAGGAAGAAGAAAAGAATCAATTGCCAAAGTCTGGTTATCAAGTGGTTCTGGTAACATTATAATTAATAAAAAAAAAATTGAAGATTACTTTCCTGATAAGGCTCTAAGAATGATAATTAATCAACCACTAGAGGTTTCAAAAAAAACTGACTCAGTTGATCTAAAAATCACTGTATTAGGAGGTGGTCTTTCAGGCCAAGCGGGTGCTATTAAGCATGGCTTAAGTAGAGCACTCACACTTATTGATCCTAATACTAAAGATACTCTTAAGAAAAATGGCTTCTTAACTAGAGACTCTAGAACAGTAGAACGAAAAAAATATGGTAGAGCAAAAGCTAGAAGAAGTTTTCAGTTCTCTAAAAGATAAGCTTCGTTTTTCTTTTTTTTTAGCCTTACTTTCTATCCCCCTTATATCTTGTGAACGATCTTTTGAAAATTTTGACAAAAATCTTCTTGAGAAAAAAAAAGAATTAGAGGAATTCAATGAAAAGAGTATTATTCGTAAAGAGGAAATTCTAAAATCTCAAAATGAAAACAATTAATATAGCAATTCTTGGCCTAGGGGTTGTCGGTTCCCACGTGGTAAAGTTAATAGAAAAAAATTCTTTTAAATTAAATAATACTAAATACAAAATAGTAGCCATTGGAGCCAAAAATAAAAATAAAAAAAGAAACTTTGATATTAAAAAATATAATTGGATAAAAGGTTATCAAGATCTTTCTAATGGTCAAAAACCTGATTTAATAATTGAAACGATTGGAGGCACTGGATCATACATTAACAACCTTTATAGTTATTGTGTTGATAATGAAATTTCTTTGATTACAGCAAATAAAGCTCAGCTTGCTGAAAAAGGTCACCTATTTTTTGGAAACTTCGATAAAAAAAATCTTTTCTTGGGTTTTGAGGCTGCCGTTTTAGGCGCCGTTCCTGTTGTAAGGGGCATAGAGCAAAGCATTCTTCCTTCTAAAGTAAAAGCTATTTATGGAATATTCAATGGAACGACAAATTATATCATCTCCCAGATGTATGAGAATAAGATTAGTTTCAAAGACTCATTAAACCAAGCTATAAAAAACGGCTTTGCAGAGCAAGACTCGAGTGCTGATTTATCAGGTAGAGACGCTACCCATAAACTAGTCCTGCTCTCTAATTTATCATTTGGTCACAAATTTAAATTCTCTGACTTAAGCTTTGATGGTATTGAAAATATTAAGCTAATTGATTTAGAGCAGGGCTTAAAACTTGGATATAAACTAAAATTAGTTTCTATCAGCGAGCAACATAAAAATAAATTTTACTCTTCAGTGGCCCCATGTTTTATTCCTGAGAATAGTTTAGTTGCTAATACTAACTTTGAAGAAAATGTTATTTCTTTAGAGGGGGATGATTTTCTTAAAACAAGTTTAGTTGGTAAGGGCGCTGGTGGATATCCTACAGCTACTTCAATTATCTCTGACCTTAAAAAATTTGCTCTTCATAGACCAGAATATGGTGTATTTCAAATCAAGTACTCCAATATGCCCAATGCATCATTCTTTGACCAATCCACTAGAAAACGTCCATATTATATAAGGATGTCAGTTTCAAACAAAGTGGGGGTTTTAAAATCTATAGCAAATTTATTTGCCCAAAAATCCATATCTATTAAATCTTTGATTCAATTGAATACATCTAATGACAAAGTTGTTCCTATAATAATTATTTCTGATGCAACAGATGTTAGCAAAATCAATCATGTTGTAAAAAATTTAAAAAAATCTTCATTCTTAAAAAAGGAAATTTCAGTCATTAGGATAGAAGAAAAAATTGGATAGAAATCTTGCTATTGAGTTAGTTAGAGTTTCTGAGTTTGCAGCACTAGCAGCATCAAAACATATAGGCAGAGGCAACGAAAAAGCGGCAGATCAGGCTGCAGTCGATGCAATGAGAAAATGCCTCAATTCTTTAACAATATCGGGCACTGTTGTAATTGGTGAAGGTGAAAGAGATGAGGCCCCAATGTTATATATTGGAGAAGAGGTTGGAGCAGGGGGTCCTCAACTTGATATTGCTCTCGACCCTTTAGAGGGAACCACTATCACTGCTAATGGAGGCGAAAATGCCATGGCAGTAATTGCTTTAGCTCAAAAGGGTGGTTTCTTAAATGCACCTGATGTTTACATGAAAAAAATATCAGCCAATACTCAAAATCAAAAAATTATCTCACTTCAACAAGATCTTAAATCTAATATCAAGGAGCTAGCTCAATTTAAAAAAGTCAACATAGAAGATTTGGTTATATGTATTCTAAATCGTGAAAGGCATATAGAGGATATTGAAGTAATAAGATCTTCAGGCGCTAGAATAAAGATGATTGATGATGGTGATGTAAGTGCTGTTATCGCATCAGTTATCAACTCAAGTAATATTGATATGTATTATGGAATAGGCGGTGCCCCAGAAGGCGTACTAGCTGCTGCGGCCTTACAGTGTCTGGGAGGCAGCATAGAAGGTCAGTTAATTTTTTATAATGATCAAGAAATTTTACGTGCAAAAAAGACTGGTATTAATGATTTAGATAAATTTTATTCACTTGATGATCTAGCTCACGGAGACATAATGTTTTCAGCAACAGGAGTGACCGATGGAACTATGTTAAAAGGTATTAAAATTACAAAGAATTACGCTGAAACACATTCCATTGTGATGAGGTCAAAAACAGGTACAATAAGACATATCAATGGTGAACACAATTTTCTAATAAAGAAACTTGACTACTAAAGAAAGTTTTAACCGAGTCTTTTGGCGCTCTTTAAATAATAATAATGAATTAGAGAATGAGTCTTTTAGTGTTGCTCAAAAAAATAATATTTCTATCAGCCTTGCTAAGCTATTAATTAATAGAAATATAAAAAAAATTCCAAATTTTCTAAATTCTAAATTAAAAGAAAATATTTCTATCTCTCAAATAATGAAACTAAATAATATTGAAAAATCTATTCAATTTTTTGAAAAGGTAAAACTTGATAAGAAAATAGCAATTTTCTCAGACTATGATGTAGATGGTGCTTGCTCAGCTGCAATTTGTAAAAAGCTATTCTTACAATTTAACATAGAAACAATGGTCTACATTCCTAATAGATTTAATGAGGGGTACGGTCTTAATATTAGTGCAATTAATAAAATGTTAGACTTCAGTTCAAATATTTTAGTTCTAGATTGTGGGAGTAATAATATAGATGAACAGCGATATGTTCATGAAAAAAAAGCACAGATTATGGTTGTTGACCATCATGAGTGTGATGATTTTTTTGATCAAGCAATTGTTATTAACCCTAAAACCCCTAATGATAAATCCTCCCTTAATGACCTTTGTGCAACAGGATTGATTTTTTTGATATTTGTTTATCTAAAGTATGAAAATATTTTTTCAGCTTCTGATATTTTAAAATATTTAGACTTAGTAGCTTTAGCTACAATATGCGACCTAGTTCCTCTAAATTCTATTAACAGATCTATGGTGAAACAAGGTTTAAGAATTATTAATTCTGAAAATTTAAATAAAGGTATTCAAACTCTTATTAATCAAGCAAAAATTAAGCAAACAATTTCTGAGTACCATTTGGGCTTTATACTTGGTCCTAGAATTAATGCGGGAGGAAGAATGGGAGAGTCTCTTTTAGGATTTCAATTACTTTCCTCTGAAAATATTCATCAAGCACTTCAATATGCTCAAATAATTGAAGGCCATAATCAAAATCGTCAAAAAATTCAATCCCAAATAGTTGATGATATTGACTTGGAGGAGTCAAATAATCAAAATATCAATTTTTTTTATAATGAAAAATGGCATATAGGAATTGTTGGTATTATTGCTGGTCGTTTAATGAGAGTAAACAATAAACCATCTTTTGTCATGACAACGTCTAATGATGTTGTTGTTGGATCAGGAAGATCTTTAGGTGAGAAAAACATAGGCCAACTGATGATGGCAGCCTCAGAAAAAGGAATTTTGATTAAAGGGGGAGGTCATGCAAAAGCATGTGGCTTTACTTTGCTCGAAGGAAAAGTAGATGAATTTAAATTGTTTCTAAACGAAGAAACTAAAGATATTAAAATAAACAATAGCAAATACTATGAGTCCTCTATTGATTTAAATGTAGTAAATGAAAAATTATTAAAAGATTTAGATTTATTAAGTCCCTTTGGACAGCAAAATTCTGAGCCCATTTTTAAATGTTCAGATCTAAAAATTTCCATTTTAAAAGTTTTTAAAGAGAAACATGCTAAATTAATTTTTTCTGATGATTTAGGCTTTAGCTGTGAGGGAATGCTATTCGATACGAATATATTAGAATTAAGGAATTATATATCTAATAAGAGTCATTTTGATTGTTATTTTAAGGTAAAAAAGGATAGCTATTCTAATGATACAGTAATTCACTTAGAAGATATTCATTGATTGATTTTTCAGCAAATCTAGCTATTTTGTTTGTCTTAATTAAGCCGATGTCTCCTTCGTCTAGCGGTTAGGACATCACCCTTTCACGGTGAAGACACGGGTTCGATTCCCGTAGGAGATGCCAAATTTAGATTATTTCACATTATGAAATACACAATGATATTTTGTATACAAATAAAATATCGTAAAATGAGATTTCTAAGAAAGGATTAAAAAAACAATGCCAGGTAAAATTTCACTTTTTGTTCCAGGACCAACAAATATGCCAGACCGTGTGAGGCAATCAATGGATATATCCAATGAAGATCACCGTGCTCCAGGAATGGAAAAATTATGGCATCCTTTAATTGATGATTTAAAAAAAGTTTTTGAAACAAACTCTGCTCAGCCATTCATTTTTCCAGGAACGGGTAGTAGCGGATGGGAAGCAGCGCTTACAAATCTTTTAAATAAAGGAGATAAAGTCTTATCTGCTCGCTTTGGTCAATTTTCACATTTATGGATCGAAATGTGTAAAAAACTTCATATCGATGTTGAGGTTGTTGATACAGAATGGGGAAGCGGAACCCCCCATGAAGAATTTGAAAAGATATTAAGCGAAGATAAAAATCATGAAATCAAAGCTGTATTAATCACTCATAACGAAACATCTACTGGCGTAACAAATGATGTAAAGGCTACTAGGGATTTATTAGATAAGATAAACCATCCGGCTTTATTATTTGTTGATGGTGTTAGCTCAATCGGTTCCGTTAAATTTGAAATGGATAAATGGGGAGTGGATGTAGCAGTATCAGGTTCTCAAAAAGGTTTTATGTTACCTGCTGGTTTGGCTATAAGTTGTGTAAGTCAAAAAGGATTAGAGATTGCCAAATCTTCAAACCTGCCTAGGGCTTACTTTGATTATCACGATATGTTAAATGTAAATAATACTGGTTATTGGCCTTATACAAATCCAATGCCTTTACTTCGTGGACTAAGAGAAGCCTTAAATATGATGCTAGAAGAAGGTCTTGAAAATATTTATTCTCGACATTTATTTTTAGCCCAGGCCGTTCAGAAGGCAACGCAGGCATGGGGATTAAATTTATGTGCTAAAGACCCATCTTTGTATTCAAACACTGTCACTGCTATTATGGTACCAGAGGGAATAGACTCTACTGATATCGTAAAAACAGCATATAACAAATATAACACTTCTTTTGGTGGTGGACTAAACAAGGTTGCTGGTAGGCTATTTAGAATCGGACACTTAGGTGACCTCAATAGTACTATGATATTAGGTGCAATTTCTACAGCAGAACTTGCTATGTATGATGTTGGAATTAAATTTGAACTAGGTAGTGGTGTAGCCGCTGCTATTAAGCATTTAAAGAATTAATTATGAAAATTTGTATTTATGGAGCTGGAGCTATAGGTGGATATCTTGGTGCTAAGCTCACTGAAATTGGTGCAGATGTTACTTTAATTGCAAGAGGGCCTCATTATGAAGCCATACGCCAAGATGGTTTGAGGCTTAGAAAAGATGGCAAAGAACTTGTTGTTTATCCAAAATGTGTAGATACTGCTGAGAAAGCAGGAAAACAGGATTATATTTTTGTTACTTTAAAGGCCCACTCTGTACCAGGTTGCCTAGATGCTTTTGAGGTTTTAATGAAAGATGATACCTCTTTTGTTTGGGGAGTTAACGGTATTCCTTGGTGGTATTTTCATAATCACGAAAATCCAGATTATAGAAATAAAAAAGTTTCTTCTGTTGATCCAGATGGCAGCCAATGGGATAGGTTAGGTCCTGAAAAAATCATTGGATGTATTGTTAATCCAGCATCAGAGGTCATCAAACCTGGAGTTATTCAGCACCTTGAAGGTGATAAATTTCAACTAGGTGAAATTAATGGTGAAGAGACAGATAGAATTAAAAAATTATCATCTACTTTAGAAGAGGCGGGCTTCCAAGCGCCTATTCGTCCAAACATAAAAGGAGATATTTGGTTAAAGCTTTTCGGTAACTTATCACTCAATCCTATTAGTTCATTGACTACATCTACTTTAGTAAAAATTTGTAGCGATCAAGAAGTTAGAAATGTTGTAAAAAATATGATGAATGAGGCTCACGAAATTTCTAAAAAATTAGGTATCGAGAAACCTTTTGATGTCGAAAGAAGGATTGAAGCAGCAAAGGCTGTTGGCGAACATAAGACCTCTATGCTACAAGATCTTGAAAGAGACCGCCCAATGGAAATCGATGCTTTAGTCTCTTCGGTGCAGGAACTAGGTAGCATAACCAATGTCCCTACACCAACAATTGATACTGTTTTAGCTTTAGTAAAATTAAGAGCCAAAGAGGCTAAACTTTACAAATAAAACATTTAGTCGAGGGCTTTTTTAATAGTCTCTCCTAATTTAGCTGGTGACTTAGAAATATGAACGCCAGCTTCTTCAAGTGCATTGAACTTTGACTCTGCAGTTCCCTTACCACCTGAGATTATAGCACCAGCATGACCCATTCTTTTCCCAGCAGGCGCACTAGCACCAGCGATAAAGGAAGTAACAGGTTTTTTTATTGATGAATTTTTAATGTGCTCCGCTGCTTCTTCTTCAGCAGTGCCTCCTATTTCACCAATCATAATAATACCCTCTGTTTGTGGGTCATTTAAAAATAAGTCTAAGCAATCAATAAAATTAGTTCCGTTGATTGGGTCACCGCCTATACCAATACAAGTAGATTGACCTAATCCTACTGCCGTAGTTTGAGCAACTGCCTCATACGTCAATGTTCCTGATCGACTAACAACCCCAATTTTTCCTTTTTGATGGATGTGTCCTGGCATGATCCCAATTTTACATTCATCTGGAGTTATGATGCCAGGGCAGTTTGGACCAATGAGCCTTGATTGTGAACTTAGCAATTTTCTTTTCACTTGCATCATATCTAAAACTGGTACGCCTTCAGTGATGCAAACAATTAATTCCATATTAGCATCGATGGCTTCAATTATAGCTCCAGCAGCAAAAGGAGGAGGGACATAAATAACAGTTGCAGTTGCTTCTGTATTTTCTTTGGCCTCTTGGACTGTATTAAATACAGGAAGCCCTAAATGCTCCTGCCCACCTTTTTTTGGGGTAACACCACCAACCATTTGGGTTCCATATTTAATTGCTTGTTCAGAGTGAAATGTTCCCTGTGCTCCAGTGAAACCTTGACAAATTACCTTTGTATCTTTGTTAATTAAAACTGACATATCTCCTCCTTTAACCTAATGACTTTACTGCTTTTTGTGCTGCATCTTCTAAGTTATCAGCAGAAATTATAGCTAAGCCTGATTTGTTCAGAATATCTTTTCCTAATTCAACATTGGTGCCTTCAAGACGAACAATAAGAGGAACTTTAATAGCTAATTCTTTAGCTGCCGCCACTACACCTTCAGCAATAATATCGCATTTCATAATGCCGCCAAAAATATTAACTAAAATAGCTTTCACATTTGGATCTTGAAGAATGATTGAAAAAGCTTTTGCTACTCGTTCTTTGGTTGCTCCACCACCTACATCTAAGAAGTTAGCTGGACTACCACCATGTAATTGAATTATATCCATGGTACCCATAGCTAAACCCGCACCATTAACCATGCATCCAATACTTCCATCAAGTTTTACATAGTTGAGTTCATGTTTTGATGCCTCAACTTCTGCTGCATCTTCTTCAGTTTCATCTCTCATGGATAAAATATCTTTATGTTTGTAAAGGGCATTATCATCAATGGATACTTTAGCATCAAGAGCTAGAAAATTACCTTCTCCAGTCAACACAAAAGGATTAATTTCAACCATAGACGCATCACTCGATAAAAAACTTTGATAAATTTTTTGTACTTGGTCACAAAAATCTTGTGATTGATCATCAGAAATTTGAAGACCTTGAATAAGTTTATTTAGGCTTTCTTGATCAATATTTGAATCACCAGGAACATTGATAGTGATAATTTTTTCTGGCTCTTTTTCAGCTACCTCTTCAATTTCCATACCGCCTTCGGTAGAGGTGATAATTGAGATTGAAGAAGTTGAACGATCTACAAGCATACTTAAATAGTATTCTTTTTTTATGTCACATCCTTCTTCTACATAGAGTCTATTAACTATTTTTCCATCAGGTCCTGTTTGTTTTGTGACTAGGGTTTTACCTAACATTTTTTTAGCATTCTCTTTTGCTTCTTCTTTTGAGAAGCAAACTCGAACACCTCCTTTATCATCACCGCTATCAAGAAATTTACCTGCACCTCTTCCCCCTGCATGAATTTGTGACTTAACAACCATTACAGGTGTTTGAATAGAGTCAATAGCATTATCTATATCGGTAACTTCCAAAACAGGGATACCGGCTAACACTCTGACATTATTATTTTTTAATAATGTCTTCGCTTGGTATTCGTGTAAGTTCATTATTATTCTCCTTTCATATCGATTAATATTTTTCCAATATGGCTCGAAGACTCCATAAGTTCATGAGCCAAATGCACATCTTTCATTTTGAAAGATTGAAAAATAGTAGGTTTATATTTTTCCGTTTCTATAAGCGGCCATATATTTTCTATTACTTGATCAACAATATGTCCCTTACCTTCAGGCGATCTTGATCTAAGAGTAGATCCGGAAATTTTTAATTGTTTAGTCATGACATGTAAGAGGTTTACTTCAGACTTAATACTTTCCAGTGCCGCTATGTAAGTTATGCGACCCTGAAAATTTAAAATTTTTAAATTTTTTTTTAGATAAGATCCTCCAACCATATCTAAAATTATATCAACTTTAATTTTCTTTTCTTCAAAGTACTCTAAAAAATCTTTTTCTTTATAATTGATGGCATCTGAGGCTCCTAAATTAATGCAAGCTTTACATTTCTCATCAGACCCTGCAGTCACAAATATTTGATCGGTATAATTTTTTAAAATGGATATAGCTGCTGTCCCTATACCACTACTTCCTCCATGAATTAAGACAACCTCACCTTTTTTAAATTGAGAAAGATTAAAAATATTTTCATATACTGTAAGTGTTGTTTCTGACAAAGCACCTCCCTCAAGTAAGCTTACTTTGGATGGAAGAGGCATAACTTGTCTTTCATCAACATTTACGAATTCAGCATACCCACCACCACCTAAAATAGCGCATACTTTATCTCCAACTTTAAATCGTTTTGAAGTATTTCCTGTTTTTGAAATAATGCCAGCACACTCTAATCCAAGAATTTCACTTTCACCTTTTGGGGGAGGGTAGTGACCTTTTTTCTGAAGTAAATCTGCTCGATTAACACTAGAGGAGTAAATTTCTATTTGGACTTGATTGTTAAGAGGGTCTGAAATCGGCTTTTCATCTATAAACAGCTCACTATCTTTATAATTTATGAATTTCAAAATTTTTTCCTCACACTGGTATACAATATACCAAATTAATATACAACTGGTATACAACTGGTATACAAAAAGTCATATTTTTCAATGTATATTTATCTTTAATATTTTTTTTTCTACAATTTCCCTTTTTAATTTTTAACAAATAGTTTATGTTTAAAAATTAATGTTCTATAGGAGGAATATAGCAATATGACTTTATTAAAAAAAATCAGTCTAGTAATTGTTTCCCTATCACTTGTAGCTGTTAGTTCAGTTTCTTCTGCTAAACCATTTAGCCCGAAGAAACCAGTTGAACTTATTATTCCAGCTGGTCAAGGTGGTGGTGCAGACGAAATTGCCAGACTTGTTCAAGGTGTTATTGAGAAAAATGATTATGCTTCAAAGCCAGTGATTCCAATCAATAAAAAAGGTGGATCTGGTGGTGAGGCTATGACTTATGTTAAGAAAAAAGCTGGTGATGAGCACACACTCATGATCACTCTTAACAATGTTTTAACAACACCAACTAACCAACCTCAATTAGGTATTGATTTCTTTAATGATTTCACACCTCTTGCAAGACTTATCACTGATACATTCCTAGTTTGGATTGCTACAGAAGGTAAGAATACTGCTGGTGTAGAAACATTTGATGATTTCATAAATCTAGCCAAAGGCGGAAACTTAGTTATGGGTGGAACAGGAAGTATGTCTGAGGACGAATTACTTCTTGGTATGATGAGAGGTCAGTTTGGTTTTGACGCGAAATATGTTCCTTACAGTGGCGGTGGAGCTGTTGCTAAAGGTCTAGTTGGCGGCGAATCAGATTTCACATTGAACAACCCTTCTGAGCAAATGGGTTTTTATCAGTCAGGTGACTCTAAAGCTTTGGTCATGATGACTCCTGATAGAAATGGTGCATTTCCAGAGGTTCCTTCATCTTATGAGCTAGGTTATCCAGATCTTGAATACTACATGATGAGAGCATTTATGGCTCCAGCTGGTATTGATGCTGAGGTAAGAGATTACTACACAGGACTTTTACACACAGTTTACTGGGATAGCGAGTTCCAATCATTTAACATCGATGATGGTAAATTAATGAGCTGGTTAGAAGGATATGGTCTTAAGGATTTCTTAGCTGTTGAATATGACAAGCACGCTGAGATCATTAAGAACTTTCAATAATTAAAAATACATAGGAGCGTTTAATGAGCATGGTATCTAAATTTACAGTAAGAAAAGCAGAAATATCTGTTGCTATAATTTTAGCGCTATGCTCAGCCGCTCTTATGATGAAGAGTGCAGAAAATAGAATTACTTGGAGCGCAGAAGAAAATATGGGGGCAGGATTCCTTCCTTTTTATTTATCCTTGGGAATGTTAATTTGTTGTGTTTTAACAATTATAAAATTTTTTATAAAAAGGTCACCTCAGTCTCAGGATAATTCTCCTTTTATTGATCCTGAAGCCTTCAAATTTGTATCTGTAACTTTAATTTCATTAATAGTTTTAGTTTTTTCTATTGGCTACTTAGGCATATATCTTTCTCTTATATTCTTTTTAGCTTTTTATCTTAGGTATTTTAGTGAGAAAAGTGTTTTGTTTATAACAGTTTTTTCATTACTAGTGCCTGTCCTTACTTTTTTATTTTTTGAGTGGCTATTGAAGATTCCTCTTCCACAAGGAATATCTGAGCCACTATTTTATCCAGTTTATGACTTTATGTATTCTTAGGAGAGAGGGTTAATTACTATGGAATTGTCTACAACAGCATTATTAATTCAGGGTATTTTCTCTGCTTTTGAGCCTCTCAACCTTGGCTTGCTGATTTTTGGTTGCCTTGTTGGGCTCTTTGTTGGTGCTATGCCAGGTCTTGGATCAGTTAATGGTGTTGCTATCTTAATACCAATTACTTTTATAGTACCGCCAACTGCTGCAATTATTTTTTTAGCAGCTGTTTATTACGGAGCAATGTACGGGGGTGCTATTAGTTCAGTTATGTTAGGAATTCCTGGAGCTTCAACGGCGGTCGCAACAGTTTTTGATGGTAGACCGTTAGCTCAAAAAGGTGAAGCTATGACTTCTTTAACAGCTGCAGCTGTTGGTTCATTTGTCGGAGGCACTGTTTCTGTAATTCTATTTACACTATTTGCCCCTCCTTTAGCAGAAGTTGCTTTAAGATTCAATGCACCAGAGACCTTTGCTTTAATGGTCATGGCTTTTGCAACTTTTGTCGGTCTTGGTGGAGACGACATCCCTAAAACTATATTTTCAATATTAATTGGCTTGGTCCTATCAACAATAGGCCTCGACCTAATTACTGGACAGCCTCGTTTAATTTTCTTCAACTTACCAGGCTTTCTTCATGGAATTAATTTTCTAGTTTTAGCAATTGGTATTTACGGCATTGGTGAAATGTTATGGACATTAGAGGAAACTAAAGGAAAAGTTCAAATGTCTAAATTGTCTGTGAACCTTAAAGAAGTTGGCAAGGCATTCGGTGCTTTGAAAAAAACTTTCTTAGCTATGAACATAGGTTCTTTTTTAGGTTTCTTTGTTGGAATTTTGCCTGCCGCTGGCGCCACTCCAGCATCCCTAATGTCTTATGGTATTACAAAACAATTATCAAAAAATTCAGATGAGTTTGGTAAAGGTGCAGTAGCAGGAGTAGTAGCACCAGAGTGTGCTAATAATTCTGCAAGCACAGGCAGTATGTTGCCTATGCTTACACTAGGTATCCCTGGGTCTCCTACAACAGCTATTTTGTTAGGTGGAATGATTTTATGGGGTCTTACCCCGGGGCCATTACTTTTTACTCAAGAGCCAGAATTTGTTTGGGGATTGATTGGCAGTTTATATATTGCTAATTTTTTTACACTCATTCTCAACATAGCTTTGATACCCGCCTTTTTAATGGTTTTAAGAATACCTTTCGCTATTCTTGCTCCGGTTATATTTGTTTTATGCGTAACAGGTGGTTATGCTCCAACACAAAGTCTTCATGATGTATGGTTAATGTTATTATTTGGTTTCGGAGGATATGTTCTTAGAAAATTAGATTATCCTGTTGCTCCAGCAGTGCTATCTATAGTTTTAGGCCCCTTGGCAGAAAATGCATTAAGGCAGTCACTTATATTATCTGATGGAAGTATGGGGATTTTCTTTGATTTTGCTGCAAAACCAATCGCTGCAATAACTATGTATATAGCTATTGTTTTACTGATTATGCCAGCATTTGGACCGTTATATAGAAAATTTTTCAAAAAAGCGTAAACTCTTTACATGATCCAAAAGATTGGAGCTATAAATTTAAAAAGCAAAGTTTATGATGCTCTCAAAAAATATATCCTCTCTTTAAATATTTATTTAAAGGAAAGTGATTTTCATTTAGATGAAAGACAATTATCTGAAAAACTAGGAGTTAGCAGGACTCCTATAAGAGAGGCTATAGCTAAACTTGAGTCCGAGGGTATAGTAATTACAGTTCCACGTAGAGGTGTTTTTGTTCATAGAAAATCAAAAAAAGAACTCATAGATATAGTTACAGTTTGGGCGGGTCTTGAGGGTTATGCGGCTCACTTGATAATTAAAAATTCCAAGAAAGAAGAAATTGAATCTTTGAATAAATATTGTCAGTACACCAAACAAAATGTCTTATCTGATTTGGACAATTATTCAAATGATAACATAAAATTCCATCAACAGATTATGAAACTTACAAAAATTAAGTTAATGAGTGAAATTTTAGAATCACAGCTTATTCATCTTCAATACCTGAGAAAGAAATTTATAATTCAGTCTGATAGATCCCTTAAATCAATCGATGAGCACAGCGAAATTGTTAAACTTCTTGTCGCAGGTCAGGCTGTAAAAGCTGAAAAATTATTGAAAAATCATGCCCTTACTTTGGTTGAAAAAATCGAAGAAAGTATTCAATCCTAAATCAAAAATCTTTGAAACTTTGCTAAATCTGGTATACATTATACCACCAGAGAGAGGTTTTTTATGTCTACAGGAACAAACGAACAAATGATAACAGGTGGCGAGCTTGTCGCTAAGGCCCTTAAAGCTGAGGGTATTGAAGTAATTTACACACTATGTGGTGGCCATATTATTGATATTTACAATGGCTGTTTGAATGAAGGAATTAAAATTATTGATGTAAGGCATGAAGAAGTTGCTTCACATGCAGCTGATGGTTATGCGCGTATGACTGGTAAGCCAGGATGTGCAGTTGTTACAGCAGGGCCTGGAACAACACACGCTATAACAGGTGTTGCTAATGCATTTAGAGCTGAGATACCAATGCTTCTTATTGGTGGTCAAAGTTCACTAACCCAACATAAGATGGGATCATTGCAGGACCTTCCTCACGTGGACATGATGCAACCAATAACTAAGTTTGCTGCTACGGTAATGTCTACTGAAAGATGTGCAGATATGGTTTCAATGGCTTTCAGAGAAACAAGAAATGGCTCTTTTGGACCTTCTTTTCTTGAAATACCAAGAGATATTTTAGACTCTTCCATTCCTATCAGCAAAGCTGTTGTTCCTGAAACTGGAAAATACTCTGCTTCTTCAAAAACTTTAGCTGATCCTGTGGATGTTCAAAAAGCAGCTGATATAATTTCAAAAGCAGAGAGACCTTGTGTTCTCTTAGGCCAACAGGTATGGACATGCCAATCTACAGAAGAGGCAGTTGAGTTTGTAAGAAACTTAGATATCCCGGCTTATCTTAATGGTTCCGCAAGAGGAACTCTTCCTCCTGGAGACCCACACCACTTTCACCGCACAAGAAGAAATGCTTTTACAAAGTCAGACTGTATTATCATAGTTGGCACACCTTTTGATTTCAGAATGGGTTATGGAAAAAGATTAAATCCAAATGCCACAGTAATTCAAATTGATATGGATTATCGAACTGTTGGAAAAAATAGAGATATATCATTGGGCTTAGTCGGCCACATAGGAACTACTTTAAAAGCTATTTCTGAAGCAGGAGTTAAAAAAGATAGATCTGATTGGTTTAAAGAACTTCGCGCAGGAGAAGAGGCTGCTCTTGAAAAATTAATGCCTACATTTACTACCGATAAATCTCCTATTAGCCCTTATAGGGTCGCATGGGAGTTAAACCAGTTTTTAAATGATGATACCATTTACATTGGAGACGGTGGAGATGTTGTAACTATTAGTGCTCAAGCTGTTCAACCAAGACAGCCTGGTGCTTGGATGGACCCTGGCCCTCTTGGAACTTTGGGTGTCGGTGTACCTTATGCCCTTGCAGCAAAAATCGCGGCTCCAGAGAGAGAAGTACTTCTTTATTGTGGTGATGGTGCATTTTCGATGACTGGAATGGACTTTGAGGCTTTTGTTCGTCACAAAGCACCTGTTCTGACAGTAATTGGAAATAACTCTGCTCAAAACCAAATTCGATTTGGTCAAATTATGAAATATGGTGAAGAAAAAGGTAATGTTGGAAATATCTTAGGTGATGTTAATTTCGATGAGTTTGCAAAAATGATGGGCGGTCATGGAGAAGCAGTTCGTGAAGCTAAAGATATACAACCTGCACTTCAAAGAGCCAGAGAGGCTGTTAAGTCAGGAATACCGGCAATCGTAAATATTTGGGTGGATAAAGAAGAATTTGCACCTGGTACTAAAAACCAGACTATGTATAAGTAAGCGAGGTTATAAATATGGAAGCTCTTAAAGGTGTAAAAATATTGGACATGACACACGTCCAATCGGGCCCTACATGTACACAACTTTTGGCATGGTTTGGAGCCGATGTGGTAAAGGTAGAAAGACCAGGTGTTGGAGATGCAACGAGAGGTCAGTTAAGGGATGTGCCTGAAGCAGATAGTCTTTACTTCACTATGCTTAACTCAAATAAAAGAAGCATTACACTTAATCCTAAAAAACCTGAAGGTGCTAAAATATTTACACAATTAATCCAAGAATGTGATGTGATGGTTGAAAACTTTGCTCCTGGTGCTTTGGATCGCATGGGTTTCTCATGGGAAAAAATTCAAGAAATTAATCCAAGAATGATTTACGCATCAGTAAAAGGCTTTGGGCCTGGTAAATATGAAGAATGCAAGGTTTATGAAAACGTTGCCCAGTGTGCGGGCGGATCTGCATCGACGACTGGAGCTCTAGGAGATGTTCCTATGGTAACCGGTGCCCAGATAGGTGATAGTGGAACAGGCTTACACTTGGCTTTGGGGATTGTCACAGCATTATTTCACAGAGAAAAATCAGGAAAAGGTCAGAGAGTTTCAGCTGCTATGCAAGATGGTGTGCTTAATCTCTGCAGAGTAAAACTTCGTGATCAACAAAGATTAGAAAAAGGGCCATTAAAAGAATATTCCCAATTCGGAGAGAATATTCCTTTTGGAGACGCAACTCCTAGAGCTGGTAATGACTCAGGGGGAGGGCAGCCTGGAAGAATCCTTAAATGCAAAGGATGGGAAGAAGACCCCAACGCTTATACATATTTTATTACTCAAGCTGCAGTATGGGAAAAAGTATGTGATGTTATTGGAAAGCCTGAATGGAAGGATGATGAAAATTACTCGTCACCAGCTGCTCGTCTACCAAAATTAAATGACATCTTTGATACTATTGAGGCGTGGACTAAGACAAAGACCAAGTTTGAGGTAATGGATATCTGTAATCCACTTGATATCCCCGTAGGCCCAATTCTTTCACTTAAAGAAATATCTGAGGATCAAGGTCTGAGGGATACAGGCACTGTCGTTGAGGTTGATCACCCTGTCAGAGGGAAGTATTTAACAGTTGGAAACCCTATTAAGCTTTCTGACTCTCCGGCTGTTGTAAAACGCTCACCTTTATTAGGTGAACACACTGAAGAAATTCTCAAAGAATTTTGTAATATGACTGATGAGGAAATAAGCGCTGTCAAAGAGGCTGGCGCAGTATAAATTAAATTTAGGAGATAAAATGAAAATAATTTTAATGGGACAACAGGCATTCGGAAAAAGTGCTCTTGAAAAATTTCATTCAGGATCTGATCATGAAGTGGTTGCTGTCTATTGTGCACCTGACAAAGAAGGTAAGCCCTTAGACCCAGTTAAGGAGTATGCTCAAAGTGTTGGTCTTCCTGTATTCCAACCTTCTAATTTCAAAGATCAATCAGTTTTAGATCAAATAAAATCTCATGATGCTGATTTATGCGTTATGGCTTATGTTATTATCTTTGTTCCTGAAGCCGCAAGAGACATTCCAAAACATGGTTCTGTTTGCTTTCATCCTTCTTTATTACCATTACATAGAGGTCCAAGTTCAATAAACTGGCCAATCATTGGTGGTGCTACTAAAACAGGTTTGACTATCTTCTATCCCAATGATGGATTAGATGAAGGAGAAATACTTCTTCAGAAAGAAGTGGAAATTGGACCTGATGATACACTAGGAGATATTTATTTTTCTAAAATTTTCCCATTAGGTATTGATGCATGCGTAGAGGCTGCAGACTTAATAGCTGCAGGTAATGCACCTCGTATTACTCAAGATGAATCTCAAGCTTCTTATGAGTCTTGGTGTAAAAAAGCTGATGCTAGAATAGATTGGAAAAAACCTGGAAGAGAAGTTTACAATTTAATTAGAGGTTGTAATCCTCAACCTGGTGCCTGGGCAGAGTTTATGGGAGACGAATTCACATTTGTTGATACTAAATTTATTGATCAACAAAGCGCTGAGCACTTTCCTGGTCAAATAATATCAATTAATGCAGAAAGTATTGAAATAGCTGTTAAAGGTGGTTTTATTGAGGTCTCAAGATTTAAATCTGATCAAGGCAAGCTCTTTGTCAAAGACATGAATACTGCGGTATTTACAGAGGGCGATTTATTCTCATAATACTTATCAGTGGCTAAAAACAACCCTGATTCATTTAAGACGGCTTCTGTAATTGTCTATTTTGTAATGCTTTTTGCATTATGGTTTTTACTTTCTGGTTTTTTAAAGCCTCTTTTGCTTTTTTTTGGACTAGTCAGTGTAGCTTTTGTACTATGGATGTCCGTTAGGTCGAAATCACTAAATTATGATGTACTTCCATTAAAACTATTTTTCAAACTTCCAATATATTGGCTTTGGTTGATTAAAGAGATAATTAAATCTGGATTAATCACAACAAAAATAATTTGGAAGGGTGAATATAACCCAGTTTTATTTAAAGTTAGATCGTCTCAAAAAAGTGCCACTGGGAAGGCCAACTACGCTAATGCAATAACTCTAACCCCAGGAACAGTAACTATTGAAGTAGATAAAGATACTTTTTTAGTTCATGCATTAAGTAAAAATTTATCTGATGATTTAAAATCTGGTGAGATGGATAAGCTTATAACGGACTTACACAGATGATTTTTTTTATTGCACTTGCTATTTTCGGTTTATCGATAGCTTTTTGCATTTACAGAGCTGTAAAGGGTCCATCTCCCTATGACAGAATTCTATCTGTTTCTAGCATAGGAACAATCATGGCTTTAGGGATTGCTGTTCATGGGTTTGCATTCAATAGACCTGACTTTATAGATATTGCACTAATGTATATCCTTTTAAATTTTTTAGGTACTATTGCTATTCTGAAATTTTATAAAATGAAAAGTAATAAGAAAATATAATGGAACATTTGATTCATTATTCTTCAATTTTTTTTCTTTTTCTTGGATGTTTTTTTATCTTATCAGGAAGTATTGGTTTAATAAAATTACCAGATGTATTTAGTAGAATACATGCTGCCGGCTTGATTGATACCCTAGGCACTGGTTTTGTAATTTTATCTTTAATTATTTATTCAGGTTTTTCTTTTCTGAGTCTAAAACTTTTGCTTATCCCTCTTTTTATATTATTCACTAGCCCTATTTCTAGTCACGCTATCTCATTGTTTGCCTATGAGTCTGGCCTTAAGCCAAAAGCAAAAATCAAAAAATGAATTTTTTAATTATCAATTTTTTTCTCATTTTAATTTTACTTCTCACTACTTTTTACATTTTTAAAACCACGTCATTAATTTCTGTTGTTGCTTTGACAGGTATTTTTTCATTGGTGTGTACAGCAATTTATGTAAATCTTGATGCTGTAGATGTCGCTTTTACTGAGGCGGCTGTAGGTTCAGGTATTTCTACAATCTTAATGGTAATGGCAGTTTCTAAATTACCTGAAGGAAAGAAAAATGAATTAGTTAATTTATTCCCTAGTATTATTTTGTCGGTTTCTACTGTTATAGTGCTTATGTTAATAATTACTAACTTACCACTTTTAGGCGATCCTAATGCCCCCATACATCTTCATGTTACACCTGAGTATATTAAAGAAAGTAAGTCTGTATTTCATATCCCTAATGTTGTCACAAACATCCTAGCTAGCTATAGAGGTTTTGACACTTTAGGTGAAACGATAGTTATTTTCACTGCTGGCTTAGGAGTCATTGTTCTACTTACTAGCAATACATTAAATAGAAAAACTAAGTTTAAGAAGAAAGTTAAAAATAATGAAAGATAGTATTTCTTCTAGTCCTATCTTTAATATCGTTAGTCGTATTCTTTTTGCTCCAATTATTATTTTTGGTTTATATGTGCAATTTCATGGTGACTATGGTCCAGGTGGGGGGTTTCAAGCTGGAGTTATTGTTGCTGCAGCATTTATTCTTTATTCTATGATTTTTGGTTTAAAAAAAGGAGAAATATTAGTTCCTGTTAAAATTAATCAATACCTAATGTGCTTTGGGGTTTTACTTTATGCAGGAGTCGGAGTTGTATCAATTTTTCTAAATGGAAATTTTCTAGATTATAACGTATTGGCATCTAATAGTTCATCCGGTCAACACATAGGCATCATTCTTATAGAGCTGGGAGTAGGGATAACTGTAGCCACTGTAATGATAGCTCTTTATCACTCTTTTGCTTCTTTTAGGATTAATCATGAATAATTTTTTATACTTTTGGAACCATTTTGCATTTGTGTTGTTAATGGTTGGTGGACTTTTTATAATAATTGTAAGCCAAAATTATATAAAAAAAATTGTTGGATTAGCTATTTTCCAAACTTCAGTATTTGTTTTTTTTGTTTCTTTGGCAAAAATTATAGATGGAACTGCCCCAATATTAAATTCCATAAATACTATTTACTCTAATCCCCTTCCTCATGTTTTAATTCTAACAGCTATTGTCGTAGGTGTAGCAACATCTGCGTTAGGCTTAGCTATAGTACTCCAAATTTATAGAAATTATGGAACCATCGAAGAAAATGAAATTAAAAAAGAGGAGTTAAAGGATATTAGCTAATATGAATATTTTTTTAGATGATGCACCCGCTCTAGTAGTTGCTCTTCCCCTTATAGTATCGGCTATTATAGCTTTTATCCCTTCTTCTAGACTTACGTGGTTTATCACAATAATAACTTTAGTTTGTCATCTTTTTTTATCTTTTGAGCTTTTAGAAAGAGTTTCATCTCTAGGGACTATTATCTATGAATTTGGCAATTGGCCACCCCCATGGGGAATTTCTTTTAAGTTAGATAGTGTAAACATAGGTTTACAATTGTTATTTTCTGCTTTTGCTCTAATCACAACAATCTATTCAAGAAAGATATTTTTATCAGAGATAGATCATCACGACTCAGGTAAGGCATACTCTTTATGGTTACTAGCAATAGGGAGCTTAAATGGAATAATTCTAACTAATGATATTTTTAATTTATTCGTCTTCCTAGAGATATCTGCTCTTTCCTCAATATCACTAATCTCTTTAGGGGCCGGGATAAACAGAAGGGCACTTTTAGCTGCCTTTAATTATCTAATTATTGGAGCAATCGGAGCTACTTTTTATGTTATTGGTGTTGGGTTTGCTTACGCTATGACTGGCACCCTTAATATGAACGATTTAATAATTCAACTTTCACAATATTCAGAAGGTCAATTAGCCATCTTTGCTGGTATATCATTTATGCTCATTGGTTTGATGGTGAAGTCAGCGGTATTTCCTATGCATCTATGGCTTCCACCTGCTTATAGTTATGCACCGTCAGCAGTTTCAACGCTTTTTGCTGCTTTAGCTACGAAGGCTATTTTGATATTTTTTGTAAGAATTTTGTATGAGGTGTTCTCAATTTATGAAGGTTATTTCATATTTTTTTTAGAATACGGTCTACTACCTCTCTCCTTAGCGGCAATTTTCATTGGAACAATCATTGCTATATATCAAGATGATATAAAAAAATTGCTTGCTTATTCTTCAATTGCACAAATTGGATATATCACTTTAGCATTTAGCATGAATGAAAGTAGTGGCGTACTTTCAGGGTTCATTCATATTTTTAATCATGCTCTAATCAAAGGTGGCCTTTTTATGGCTGTGGGATACTTTGCTATATCTATAAGTGAACGAGTCACTTTACAAAGCATTGAGGGATTTGGTCAAAAATTCCCTATTACTTCATATGCATTATTGATTTGTGGTCTTTCACTGATTGGCCTTCCTTTAACTAATGGTTTCATCTCAAAGCTCTATTTATTTCAGGCGCTTTACACCAATCAAATGTTTTTAACCATAGCCCTTGTAGCCTTAAGTTCAGCATTAGCAGTTATATATTTTTGGAAAATAGTTGAAAAATTATTTTTTAGCTCAAAAGGATACAAGGCCTCATCGGAAGACCCAGCAATCTATATACCAATATGGATTGTTGCAATTTCTTTGATTTATTTTGGAGTCTTTTCTTCCCCAATAGTTGAATTTTCATCTATCGCAGCAGACTCTTTGATTGAAGGAGGGTTAAGTGAATAATGAGAGTTTAATTATCCTTGGTCTTCTCATGCCTCTTTTTTCTTCACTGGGATCATATTGTTTTAAAAATAATATAAATGTTCGTGATTCTTTTGGTGTCCTTGGAGGTATTATTACATTTATTATAAGTCTTAAAATATTTAATGGAATTCAATCTAATGAACAATATGTGTTAAATTTTTTTACTTTATTTGATGGAGTAGACTTCTTATTCAATGTAACACCGTTGGGTTCAATTTTTAGTTTAGTTGCATCCTCATTATGGATTTTAGCTTCCATCTATACCGTTGGTTATATGAGAGGAGTAGGGGAAAAAAATCAAACTAGATTTGTCATTTTTTATTCCATTGCAATCCATGCCGCATTAGCTATTGCATGGTCTGGAAATTTATTGATGTTATTTATCTTTTATGAAATTCTTACATTTTCTACCTTTCCTTTAGTTGGTCATAAACAAAATGCTGAATCTCAATCAGCGGGCAGAGTTTATTTATCTATATTAGTTGGAACTTCATTAATTTTATTTCTACCTGCTATTTTTTGGATATGGTTAGAGACAGGAAATTTAAACTTTACATCAGGGGGTATCCTTAAAGATAAGTTTCCATCAGAGCATTTAGTATTTTTATTAGCTATGTTAGTTTTTGGAATTGGAAAAGCAGCAATCATGCCCATCCATAGGTGGTTACCTGCAGCTATGGTGGCGCCCACACCTGTCTCAGCTCTTTTGCACGCAGTAGCTGTGGTAAAAGCAGGTGTATTTAGCTTCTTGATGGTCGTAGTATATATAATTGGCCCTGACTATTTATTGCAAACTCGAGCATCAAATTGGCTTGTTTGGCTATCCTCATTTACTATTTTGGCGGCAAGTATAATTGCAATTTCTAAGGATGATCTAAAAGCAAGGTTGGCATATTCAACAATTAGTCAACTATCTTATATAATTCTAGGAGCTGCTTTAGCCACTTCTTTTGCCTTAAAAGGAGCATCTTTTCATATTATTACTCATGCTATTGGAAAAATAACTTTATTTTTTTGTGCAGGTGCGATTTATGTCACTGCACATGTAAAAAAAATTAGTGATTTGGGAGGCTTGGGATTTAAAACTCCTTTGATATTTTTTGCTTATACATTAGGAGCATTATCAATAATTGGCGTCCCACCTTTAGTAGGTTCATGGAGTAAGGCATTCTTAGTTATTGGTTCTCTTCAAGCAGATTATTTATTTGTAGCTATTTTATTAGGAGTATCTTCTTTGTTAAACATTTATTATCTATTACAACCTGTATTCATTGCTTTTAATAAAAAAAATATAAAAAATATACATATAACAAAAGCCCCTTTGGCTGTATGGCCTCCAGTTGTGACCGCAGTGGGCTGCTTACTCTTATTCTTTTTTTCTAATTACTTTTTAAATACTATCAATGGAGTAGTTTCATAATGAAAAAAGATAATCTTAAAATTTATGCTAAATATTTTTCACAATTAATACTTGCTGTAGCTGGACTTCTGATATTGATTGATTTTACTATAAATCGCCACGCTTATTTTCACTTAGAAGAAATAATTGGCTTTCCTGCATTATTTGGATTTGTTTGTTTTGTTTTAATTGTGCTTGTTGGAAAACAGTTAAGAAAATTTATTATGAGAAAGGAAGATTACTATGATAGGTAATATGATTCCTGGCTTATGGATGATTTTAGCATCCATTTTATTGCCAGTTATTCCGCATTATTTTAGACAACCAACGATGATCCTATCAGTTGTTTTATCTTCTCTTTCCCTTTTAAATGGGTTTGGAACATTCCTAACTTGGGACATTCTTGGTTTTAATCTTATTTTATATCAATCAGATAATTTAAC
>JACLAB010013450.1_pt1 | contig 56141 bp, 29 predicted proteins | sample 8027921 | NCBI WGS metagenome assembly JACLAB01 (sample SAMN15725117, study PRJNA655200) | protist metagenome | isolation source: fluorescence activated cell sorting (FACS) single amplified genomes of... | place: USA: West Boothbay Harbor, Gulf of Maine | collected 2000-07-19 | reverse complement strand
TTTTGTGAAGCGTTTCTTTCACGTCGCCTTTGACGCCTCGTGGCGACGACGCCGAAAGCAGTCGCACGTCTGAAATGTCGTCTCTAGGCGAATCGACCGACAGTTTCGTCGTGTTCATTTTTGTCGTCGTCGCTGTCGCTTGCTCGCGTCTTCTTTCTGTTTCAAAAACTGCTTTTAACACTAACTTCTCTTCCGATTGCGACGATGGCCGCAGAAACGTTTTCAGACTCCTCACGTGTACCGAGCGAACTTCTAATAACCCTTTCCTCTCCGCCTCTTTCACGGTGTCGTCCCTCGTGTTGCCGATAATCTTCCTCGGTTGGATTCTTTTCACGAACGTTTCCAGTTCGCTGTAACTGCTGTGTAAAGAATACGGAACCGATCGGCGAACCCAGTCTGTTTTCTCCTCGTTCGTCATCTTTTCCCGTCGTTCCGTATCCATCTCTTGTTTCTCGTCCTCCTCTCGCATCTGTTCGGTGACGCGCGCCCAGCCCGTCGGACTGATGACCAACGGTCCCCACTCCTTAAAGTTCTTCAACCCGGCCACCAACGGTCCGCACACGTTCTCTTTGTGTCTCCCCATGGCCTTGGGGAGTACGCGCACTCTCGTGCTTTCGTTTTCTCCGAGACTGTTGCACACGTACTCTTTCTCAAATCCTAACTTTAACCAATCGTTGTATCGATCTTTGTGCAAATAGACTTTCGATTTCGTCGCTTGGCTCAGCGCTATGACGATGTCTTCTTTACCTAAAGAATCTAACAAAAGAATCACCGGACGCTCCGGTTCGATTTCCGTGACTAACTTTACGATGCGTTCCAAAGCGACGGCTCTGGGTGGATGATCGTACTCTGGATTGTTGTACGTGTTGTCGAGATACAAAACGTCCACCGCCTGCGTTTTCGAATTATCGAGCACTTTCGGCAACGGCGTCGCGTTCTTCAAAGTTGTGTTATTGTTGTTGTCGTACCCGAGGTCCTGGGAACCCGTCGTCAAACTCGGACTGCTCGATGACCACATCGCAGAAAGTGGCACGTCGTTCAACATGCTAAAAAAATTCTTCCTCAACCCGTTGTTGCTTCCGCTTCCGCTCCAAGGCGTCGGTAAACTCATCCTCTTCCCGCTCGGCAAACTCCCGCTCCAATCTTCCCTCCGGAAATCCCCGGTGTGTAAAACTTTCCCAAACGTTCCTTCGAAGACAAACATCGCGGACCCGGGACAGTGCCCGGCGTCCAAGCAGTACACGTTGAACCTCAAATCTTCTTCTTTCGTGTTTTTAGAAGCAGAAACAACCTCGACCACCTCCACGGAATCAAACTCCAACACTTTGACTTTCGATTCCAACCTCGGAAATCGTTTCACCAGTAAAATCTTCGTGATTTCCGTGCAATATATCCTCCCATTATTATCGTTCTCGAACGTATCTTCCCGTAATCCTCGCAAGTGATCTTGGTGCATGTGCGTTAAAAAGTAAAACGTTGGGATTTGATGAAGGATGTTGTCGTTGTTGTTTGTTGAGAATGCATTTTTTTTTCCCCAAGTGTCCACTCGTATTTCAAATCTGTTTTCAACGCGTATCGAACACTCCGAGAGTAACGCACTGCCCAAACCGGCATTAGAAGTAGTGTTGTGACCACCAAAACCACCACCACGATCGTTCATGCTGTTGTTCGTGTTGTTCATCAGCAGACCGTTTTTTTTCTGGAGCCTCGAGGGGTTTTTTTGGTTTGTGTGCTCACAATTAAATTTTAAAATTTGAAGCAAAAACGACATGACCGCATTTTTTTAAGAAGAAGAATAATAAAAATAATCGAGAGATGAGGAAGAAGGGAGCAGGACTCTCCGGCGCGCAGAAGAGGAAGAAGAAGAAGGAGAGAGAGAAAAAGCTTTAGCGGAGCATGTTGAGAATTTGGAGCGTTTAAAGCTTGGGCCGACCAAGTTGTGGACCGGGTTGGTGGTGCATCATAAGGATGTGTTTATCTCGCATGTGATTTCGAAATTGAACGGGACAGATCGGTGGTTCTTTTCAAAGGTGAACAGAGAGAGTCAAGATGTGCTTGCGTACGCCGGGGTAGAGGTATCGAAATTATGTTGCGCTCTTTACGAATACACATCCATTTCGACGTTGGAATTCGCGTGGAATGATTTGCCCTGGGGAAAGAAAGATGGGATAGGAAGAGTGATAGATCAAGCCTTGTTTTGCTCTGGACTTGCTTTTACGAACAAACTCGAGTTTCTCAAGTGGGCGAGAGAAGTGAAACATTGCGAGTGGGATAAACAGACGATTAATAAGGCCGCATTTACAGGTAATCTTGAGATGCTCAAGTACTGCTTCTCTAATAGTTGCCCGTATGATGAAGAGGAGTCGTGCGCTGAAGCTGCTGGAGGAGGACACCTCGACTGTCTTCGATTTCTTGTCGACAAAGTGAAACCTTCGAGAGATACGGAAAAACTCGCGGCACTACAGGCAGCAGGCAATGGTCACTTAGACATCATAAAATATTTCGTCGAAGAAAGAAAGATATCTGTTGCAGTAAAGCTCAACTGTGTGACAACCGCTGCAAAGTACGGCAAACTCGATTGTATCAAATACTTTGTCGAAGAGGCGAAAGTGCCTCTTAATAACTTCTGGGATTTCATCGCTAACGCTCGGTATTTACGAGCACCACGAGTGCGAAAACTACTTGCTCGAAAACGGTTCTCCAGAACCAACGGATGTACAATACGCGAGATTTGTCGAACGACAATCCCAGCGGTGAGAGAACGTCCACCTTGATGAAAGAGTTCATCATCGATGGATTATTGATTTAGAAAAAAAGAGAGAGAGAGAGAGAGAGAGAGAGAGAGACACTATTTTGTTGAATAATGAAACACACAGACACATTTTCTTTCAAAAAACGTCAGTCAGATTCTCTCATTTAACAGAGCACGCGCAAGAAAACAAAGACAAAGACAAAAGAGAGAAGAGTTCTTCTCACCTTCTTCTGTTGAGCTATTCTATAGTTGTGTCGATCGATATTGGCGATAAAGAAATATGGATTTAGACGGCGTTTTCGACGACGACGACGGCACCGCCGAAGTCCTCAACGATCTGAAAAATTCCACCACGGAGGACGTCCTCGTGCGCGTCCGTTTACTCGAAAACGAAATACGAGTCCTGCGAGACGAAAGCAACCGATTACAACTGGACGTCGGCAGCGAACGAGAACGAGTGAAAGATAACATGGAGAAAGTGAAACTGAACAAACAGCTTCCGTATTTAGTGGCCTCGATCGTGGAAATTTTAGATCTCCAACCGGAAGACGAGGACGAGGAGGCGGACGCGCAAGCGGATTTGGACGCGCAAAGGAGCGGGAAAGCGGTGGTTTTGAAAACAACCACCAGACAGACTATCTTTCTCCCGATAGCTGGGTTAGTAGACGCGAAGGATTTGAAACCGAGCGACTTAGTCGGCGTGAATAAGGATTCGTATTTGATCTTGGACACGCTTCCGGCGGAGTACGACTCGAGGGTGAAAGCGATGGAGGTGGACGAGAAACCAGTCGAGGATTACTCCGACGTCGGGGGGTTAGATAAGCAGATTCAAGAGATGAGAGAGGCGATTGTTTTGCCGATGACGCACAGAGAACACTTCGTAAAACTTGGCATACGAGCGCCAAAAGGATGTTTGTTATACGGCCCTCCGGGAACGGGGAAAACGCTGTTGGCCCGAGCGTGCGCGGCGCAAACGAACGCTTGTTATTTGAAGTTAGCCGGGCCTTTGTTGGTGCAAATGTTCATCGGAGACGGGGCGAAATTAGTTCGAGACGCGTTCGAGTTGGCGAAAGAGAAAGCGCCGGCGATTATATTCATCGATGAAATCGACGCCATCGGTACGAAACGTTTCGATTCCGATACCAACGGCGATCGCGAGGTGCAAAGAACTATGTTAGAATTGTTGAACCAATTAGATGGTTTTAGTTCGGACGATCGAGTGAAAATTATCGCCGCGACCAACCGAGCGGACATTTTAGATCCCGCGTTGTTGCGCTCTGGACGTTTAGATCGAAAAATCGAGTTCCCTCACCCGAACGAAGACGCCCGTTCGCACATCTTACAAATCCACGCGCGCAAAATGAACGTCTCCCCGGACGTAAACTACGACGAATTAGCCCGAGGCACGGACGATTTCAACGGCGCGCAATTAAAAGCCGTCTGCGTGGAAGCTGGGATGTTAGCGTTGCGAAGAGACGGGACGACGGTCAACCACGAAGATTTCGTCGAAGGCATCGTACAAGTCCAAGCGAAGAAAAAGAGCGACTTGGCGTACTTCGCATAATATAGAAGAAGTCAAGAAGTATAAAAGGAAAAAGAAGAGCACAACAAAACGCGTGATACTAGCACTACTATTTTTAGAGAAGAAAGGCATATAATTATACACATAAAGTGTGCCTTACTCTTGGGCAAAGTGAACCTATAAAGTTCCTCCTCCTTTAAAATGTCGATTTTCCTCTCTTTTCCTCTGTGTCTCAGAAGTCAAAAATTGGGGCTTATGTCCTCAGATTAACACACACTTTGAACACAACAACACGATCAAAAATGGCGATCGCAGAACCTCAGACGACTTCAAAGAAAGAGGACGATGAAATTTCCCTGGCGGATTCCGACGACATGGGCGTCGACGACGACGCGGCGTTCGCGTTACCGCCGACCAAAATCGAAATCGATCCTTCCACGGGGATCAAAACGGTCACGGAGTACCGAGTGAAAGAAGACGGATCGAAAGTTCGGTCGATCAAACGAGTGAAAGTGCACAAAGTGTCCAAAACGGTGACGAAGGAAATGCTGGAGAGGAAAAACTGGGCCAGGTTTGGCGACGCGGCGAGGTATAAAACAGGGGACGAGAGCATGACGGCGGTGTCTTTAGAGGAGATTTTCTTGGAGCGAGCGAGGTTGCAACCGAAATCGGAGTTGGAGAAAGCGAACGATCCGTTGAAGGCGATGGCGAGCAGTCAAACGTCTCTGTTAGTGTGTAGAATTTGCGGGAAGAAAGGGGATCACTGGACGACGAAGTGTCCGTATAAAGATTTGGCGGCGATGGGCGACAAACCGCCGGGAAGCGACGGACCGGGCGGCGATAAAGCCGGCGGCGGCGCCGGCGGGTACGTGCCGCCGTCGAGAAGAGCCGGGGCGAGCGCTGGTGAAGGAGACTCCATGAACAGACGAAGAGAAGAAAATTCGGTCCGAGTATCCAACTTATCCGAAGACACGAGAGAGCAAGATTTACAAGAGTTGTTCAGACCGTTTGGTCCCGTGACCAGAATCTACGTCGCGTTCAACCGAGAAACCGGAGAGAGCAGAGGGTTCGCTTTCGTCAATTTCGTCAACAGAGACGACGGTCAAAGAGCCATCGACCGTTTGGATGGGTTCGGTTACGATAACTTGATCTTAAGAGTCGAATGGTCCGCGCCGAGAGAGGAAAGACGATAAAATTTCATCGTCGAGAGCCAACCAAGAATCAAAGAGGGACGACGAGAGGAAAAGAAGAGGAGACATTCATCATCATCATCATCATCATTAGCGCGTAATACTAAACTTTAAAGTGTTTTTATATTTTAGAAAGAAGAAGAGAAGAAAATGAATACCCTGCGTACGCGCTCAAAAGTCACAGACACATATGAAAACCATGCAAGCACGATAAGGCAAAAGAAAGATTAAATCGTCACACTTTCCTGCGCTTAATAAAGACAAAGACAAAGAAGATCATCGCGATGGCACAGACCTGTTGCGGTTGTTATCGTCCTCATCGTTCTTCTCCCGTTCTGTCTCGCGTTCAGCCGATAAAGGAGAAGACAACAAAGAAGAACAACGGGATTTTGGGGAGAAATGCGCAGCCGTCACGGATAACAAAACGAGGCGAAATGCAGAAAAGGAACGCGGCACCGCCTTCGGAAGGCGGGCCGAAGAAACCTCCGGCGAGCAGAGAGGAGATGATTGACTTTTTACGGAGCGGGTGCAAATCGAAAGAGAATTGGAGGTACGTTCGATGACGATGATGAGATCATGTATCGTTTGTTCGTTTAAGTAGTTGTTTGGATAATAACACCAAAGATTGGTGGGGCAACAACAAAAAGTCGCGCGCGCACGTTTCGATACTCAGAGAACTGACGACCGTGATCTTCTCTCGTCGCGTTTAATAATTATTATCTTTTTGTTCTTCGTATTATTCTTCTCGCTGTGATTAACGACAACTCTCTTTGACAACAAACATCTACTAAACAGAATTGGAACCGAACACGAAAAGTTTGGCTTTTCGTTGACCGATAACAGCCGGATGCCGTACGCGGTTATCGATTACGTGTTGAGCGGGTTAGTCGAGAGATACGGGTGGGCTCCGTTGAACGAGAAGTGTCCAATAATTGGTTCGTGCACGAATGCGGATGGGACCGTGCGAACGGTGAATATCATCGGCGCGACGAAGAATGGAATGAACGTGACTTTGGAACCGGGAGGACAGTTTGAGCTTTCCGGAGCGCCGTTGGATACGTTGCACGAAACCGTAGAGGAGACGAGAGCGCACATTAAGCAAGTGTGCGAACTCGCTGCGGAGAAAGGGTACGGGTTTTCCGGAATTGGATTCGACCCGAAACATTCCGTGGAGGAAGTGCCGATGATGCCGAAAGGGAGATATAACATCATGAAGAACTACATGCCTAAAGTCGGGACGACTGGGTTGGATATGATGTTTCGCACGTGCACGATTCAAGTCAACGTGGATTTCTCGAGCGAGGCGGATATGGTGAAGAAATTTCAAACGTCGTTGGCGTTGCAACCGCTAGCTACGGCGTTGTTCGCGAACTCGCCGTTTAAAGATGGTAAAGATTACAACATGTGTTCGTTGCGATCGGACGTGTGGAAAGATACGGATAACGACAGGTGTGGGACGTTACAGTGGGCGTTTGACGACGATTTTGGGTTTGAGAAGTATGCCGAGTACATGATGGACGTGCCGATGTATTTCATATATAGAAATGGAGGGTATATTGATGTTACCGGTTTATCTTTCCGCGATTTCATGGCTGGGACTTTGAAAATTTTACCAGGTGAAAAGCCGACGATTGATGATTGGGAGCAACACTTAACGACGAGTTTCCCGGAAGTGCGATTGAAAAAGTACATGGAAATGCGAGGTGCTGATGGTGGAAGTGAGGAAATGATCACCGCGTTGAGCGCGTTTTGGGTTGGGATTTTATACGACGAGAAGAGTTTGGACGACGCTTGGTCTATTTGTAAAAATTGGACGAGCGAGGAGCGAGAATGGTTGCGGAACGACGTCACCGCAAACGGGTTACGGTCGACGTTTGAAGGCGGGATGACGTGTTTAGATTTGTGTAAAAAGTGCGTGCAGTTCGCGGAGGATGGGTTAAAGAACCGGAATTTGGGCGAGGAAAAGTACCTAGCGCCGTTGTGGAACATCGTAAACACTGGAAAATCGCAGGCGGATATCTTGCGCGAGAAGTTACACAGCGAGTGGAACGGAGACGCGACGGTGGCGTTCAAAGCGACGCAATATAAAGTATGACTGTGAAATGGACAGTAAAAGTTTAAAAAAAGACTAAGACTAAATTTGTACTGTATGTTTTAATGTGAAAAGAAAAGAATAGTGTGTTGAAAGTTACTACACGTTACTTATACTTTCTCACCGTCTTTGCCACGTCCCGAAAGTTTTCGTGCTCGGCTCCACCCATCTCTTCGAATAAAAACATCTCCGTCGTCGTCATCGTCGCGCCGAGCTCTTTCATTTTTTCTAAAGCGACTTCGCGGTCCACGCCCCTTTGCGACTGCACTCCGTCGCACAACACGAACGGCTTCAAAATATTCCGTCCCGCTTTCTCGTTGTGTTCCATAATCTGCTTCACCGTTTGGTACACGCACACGTGCGCTTCTACTCCCAACAACAAAACGCGTATCTCGTCCGCGTCGTACATCATCTTCGCTAAACTTTCCTTCCCGCACAGCGAGTTCGGCTGAACGTTCAAGTCGCCGTCTTTACCCATCAAAATCGCCCGAAGCATACCAAAATCCGATTTCGCGATTGGAAACTTTTCCTTTATCACCTTCTCCTCGTTTTCAGGGTGCATCTCTCTCATGCATTGCAAAACCTCCTCGGCGGTCCTCCCGAGTTTGCTCGGAACTTGTTCCGTCGCGAACACCGGCCAGTTGAATATCTTTGCAGATTCGATTAAAATCTTTGAACTTCGAACGACGCCATCGAACGCATCGATCGACGGGCGGAAACATTCTTGCACGTCGCACATAAAAACGACCGTCTTTTGAAAATCTTTCTTCCGGTCGCGATGCGTCTCGGATTGTTCCGGGTACCTATATAAGAAGAATACATCGTGATGAGTTTTCCAATGCACAAAAGATACGAAAAGTGGTTACATTGATTCTATCGCTTGGGTGATGAGATCTTTCTTGCTCGTGTTCATTCCAATTTCCATTTTTCTGTTATTGCTTTTGTTGTTGATGATTATGTTGTTTCTTACATTCGTTCGTCTCGAGCGTGTTGGGATAAAAAAGGTAATGCTGCTTCGATGAATTAGGAGTGTTTTGATTCGATGATGCATTTGTTATGACGCGTTTTCGTAAATGTTGGTGAACTTTATAACGTGTTGTATCGCGCGCATGTGAGCGCGTTTTGGGTATTATGTATTAATAAAACTCTCTAAAGTCGCGAGAAGAACATCACCCAAGCCAAATCATTCGATGAAAAATTATCGTCACGGCGTCCGTTCCCATTTCTTCGCTTCTTCTTCTTTAATACGTCGTCTAAATCAGCAGCTTCTCGATGTTTTGCTTCAAACTCTCGATGCTGGTTTTCAACTGACTCCCTTCGTTCGTCGTGACTGAGGCGGAAATCACCGGTCTGGAAACCCCGCACGCTCTCCCGAGCGCCTGTTTACTCGGCACGAAAACGTACGGCACGTTCTTATCCTCCGCCAATAAAGGTAAGTGTAACAAAATCTCCAGCGGTTCCGTATCCGCCGCCAGAACGATAAACTCGCAAATGCCTCTGTTCAAGGTCTTCGTCGCTTCGTTGGCGCCTTTTTTCAGTTGCTTGTAGTTGTTCGCCTGTTGGACGATGTCGAGGATGCTGATTGTTAATTGCGCGTCCGCGAGCGGGTACGCTTTCGGGTTTTCGTTGTTGGACATTTTTTTGTTAATGCTGTCTGTGGGTTTATTGAATACGAGAAGAGGAAGAATTCAATTTGGTCAGCTCAAGAGCGCAAAGAAAGTCCGCTCGAAAGAAAGAACGAATAAAGTGATCCACACCAAAATAAAGCGCGTTACGAGGACGACGTGTGCACGACGTAAACGACGACGCAATAATTGGAAAACGAACCAACTTCTTAAGCGGACAATTCAGAGAGAGAATGAGAGAATTCTTTACGGGAAAGAAAAGACAACACACAATTATATACTACCTTTTAAACACAACAAGAAAGTGTATTATTATATAGTTTATATATAATAAAGCTTCACGGCTCTCACTGTTTTTCTTCTTCTTCTTCTTTGTTGAAGAGGAGAGAGAACTCGAGCTCGGCGTTGGAATGCTGTTTGTTTGCGCGTGTTTTTGCGTTGACAATTCTGATGAATTTGCGCGCAAGAACAGCCGCCTTTTTCTTTCTTTTGAGCTCCAACGTGGTACTAAACCCTAAACCCTAAATACTACAGAGGGAATTTTCCCACAAACACTTAACAAAAAAAAAAACACTCTGCTGCTGCTTTTTATCCTCCTCCTTTTCTTCTTTCGAAGAAGAGAGGATGATGCTTTTCGCGTCGTCGTCGTTTAGTACTACTACTCAATCGTCTGAGAAGTCCCGCTTTGTTTTTCACATCATCCACGGAAACGAGAGGACAAGAAGGAAGAGGAGAAAAGAGTTTTTTTGGCGGCGAAATTCGCAAAAATGGTGTTCAAGCAGCAACAACAACAAACGGACGACGACGAGGATGATGGCGACGACGATGGAAAACTCTTCCAGCAACAACGATACGATCGTGGCGATCGCGACGCCGATTGTTCCTCAGTTAGGCGGGGTTTCTATCGTTCGAATCAGCGGAGAGAACGCGAGGGAGATTGCGAATGAGATTTTTAAACCAACCGGGAAAAGAAAAGATTGTTTTCAGTCGCACGTGGTCCTTCACGGGACGATTGTGAACAACAACGACGGAGAAGTTATCGACGAAGTTCTCCTTTTACCAATGCTGAAACCTCGATCGTACACCGCGGAAGACGTGGTTGAAATACACACGCACGGCGGGTCCGTGTGCGCCGCGAGAGTGTTAGACGCGTGCTTACGCACGAACGCGTGTCGATTGGCGAGGAACGGCGAGTTTACCATGCGAGCGTTTTTGAACGGGAGGTTGGATTTGTCGCAAGCGGAAGCGGTGCATTCGTTGATTCGAGCGGAGACGGATGAGGCAGCGGTGCAAGCGCTGAAGACGTTGAGAGGTGGTTTGTCCAACGACGTCAAAGAGGCGAGAAGGAGGATGATTGATGTTTTGGCAGAGTTGGAAGCGCGGTTGGACTTTGACGACGAGATGGTACCTCTGGACGTCGATAAGATTGCAAAAGAAGTGGACGAGGCGAAAGAGGTGGCGTTGAGCGCGTTGAAAACGTCGCAGAAGAACGCGAGTTTGTCGGTTGGGTGCACGCTGGCGATTGTCGGACGTCCAAACGCGGGAAAATCGAGATTGTTAAATCGATGGACGAAGAGCGAACGATCGATAGTCACCGACGTGGAAGGGACGACGAGAGATGTGGTCGAGGCGACGGTAAATGTGAGTGGCGTGAAGGTCACTCTGTTAGATACGGCTGGCATAAGAGGTGGAAGTAGTAGGAGTAGTAGTAATAGTAGTAATAGTAACGGTAGTAGCGGTAGTGATGATAGTAACAAAGAAGAGGAAACCGAAATAATAGATAAAGTGGAAGCGGTCGGTATCGAGCGTTCGAAAATAGCCGCGCGAGGAGCAGATTTGTGCGCGTTCGTTTTAGACGCCAGTCGAGGGTGGGAACGCGCCGACGAGACCGTTTGGAGAGAAGCTTTAGACGTGGCGAAAAACGTGATTTTTGTGGCAAATAAAATGGACGATATCACGGAGAACGCATCTCTGATTGAAGAAATGAAAAGTGACCCGAGCGGGAAGATGAAACCGTTCTTGACGAATCAATTGCGCGTGCCCGAATACGTGTTGGACAAGTGCAATTTAAACAACGTCGTCTTCTTATCTGCCAAAGAAGGGTTTGGTATCGAAGATTTAGAGTCAAAAGTGTCCAACGCTTTCGAATCTGGTCTTTCCAGCGTCGAAGGCGACGCTTATTTTGTCTCCTCTCGGCAAAGCGAAGCGTTGAAACACGCCGTAGAAGCCATGGAACGCGTGAAAGAATCCGCGCTGAACGATTTACCCGTAGACTTTTGGACGATTGATTTACGAGAAGCCGCGGTGGCGTTGGGGGAAGTTACCGGCGAAGACGTTTCGGAGGATATTTTAGGGACCATATTCGAGCGATTTTGTATTGGCAAATAATAATATTATTACATCTTCTAATGCGTTGTTCTACGTTTTATTACATTTTGTTCCCCTGCTTTATTAGAACGCTTTCGTCGACAAAGCTCTCAACTGCGACGCGAATGGGCTATACTTCTTCACTATTTCACTCTCGTCGTCTGAATCGTCGTCACTACATTTGGAATCAACGGACACGATCGCCATGAGCACATCCGACATCGCCTTAAACACGTTCAAAACAGAATCGACGTTTCCAGGTCCTCTCTCATCGTTTTCTTCGTCCCCGTATCCGCGAACCGCCTGTCGCCAAGCGTGCGCTCGCTCGGCGGTAACGCTCGCGTTCTTCGTAATACCGCTCGCGCGTTTCGAAAAGTGCAACACGTTCGCCTCTAACGCACACTTCAGCTTCGCTCGTATCCTCTTCAACATTTTATCATTCTCGTCGTCGTTTTTGTCTAACATCACCACCGGGTCCACTCGCCTTAAAAGCGACTCCAACGAAACCTCCTTCTCCTCCTCGCTTTTACTTTTCCTCCTCCTCTTTTCGTCCTCCGCATCGTCGTCGTTTACGTCTGAATCGTCCGACTTTGACGACGTCTTCTTCCTCTTAAACTCCTTTTTCGTCTCCTTTTCCTTCTCCTTTTTATGCTTCTTCTTCTCTTTTCGTCGTCGTTTTTCTCCTCGTTTCTCTTTCTCGTCGTCGTCGTTACACTCTTCGTCCTTCTCGTTCGCCGCCGTCGTCGTTTGCTGCTTATGCTGCGCTTTCAACATCCTCGCGATCGCGGCTAAACCGCCGCTGTCTTTCAGCTGCTCCGTGGTGCGCATTCTTTCAGTTCTTCTGTGGTTGTGTGTAATGTAAGTTGCGTTCGACTTTTTATGACGTGTTTTTCACCGCTGCGCGGATGTGATGGTAAACAAGAGTACATGTGTGTCGTATAGTATTACAAAGCGAGCGCGGGAATAATCATTGGGATTCATTCTCTCATCATCAGCGAAGAATCAGGATCGATCGACTAGTATATTATCGTAACAAATTCGTCGTCTTTTTATTCGTACTCCCGATGGTGATCATCTGTTCTTTCAACTTCACGGTACACGCGCTCCCGTTCGCCCTTACTCGAAACGCGTTGGTCCGTTTCTCTCTCGTCACGTCCACCGGTATTGAAATCTTACATCGACTCCCACTCGCGAACGGGAGTTTCACTTCCCGTTCCAGTTTCCCACTCGCGTGGCCGATTTCTTTCATCACGCCTATGGCGCCTACGGATAATATTAACGGGTTTAACGGTACCGCCTCGAACGCGAAGAACGGATCTCGTTTTTTGAAGTTGTACCCACAGGACAACGAGACGGAACATTTCCCGAATTTGTTCCTTTCGAACGCGCGGAACTTCTTCTTCAATTCGACTTGGCTCGAGTCTAAAACGATCGTCGGTGTCCACGTGTTGAACTCTTTTCCGTCGAGAAGAGACACTTTTGAAGGCACGTCGTATTCGAGTTTCCCGTAGGTACTTATTTCTTTCTTTTGGACGAACGCGGAGGCGCCGACGGTGAAGCGAACGTTTTGCGGTTTCAGTAAGATTGTTTTCTCCAATTGGAACACGGATTGGAAGTGGTCGTGGACGGAAAAGGATAACGGGATGGAGGATTTCTTCAATCGCTCGGAAAACGTGGAAGTGCGCTGTAAAGGAGGAGGTTTAGGAGGAGACGAAGGCATTGGTTCTTGCGCTGGTTCCGGACTTTCCATGTTAAATGAGTTCGCTCTTTGTTGTGAAGCGAAAAGAGGGAGAAAAGAGTGTTATAAACTTTTGACGATGAAATGATGATGAAAATGATGCAGACTTTCCGACTTTCGTAAATCTATTGTTGCGTATTTATAACAACCGATGTTCGCACGCTAATAAGTATCTGTTGACTACTGTGTTTGTGTGTGAGCTAAATGAAACAAACGCGAAATGTAACAGCGACGGTGCGTCCTTAAGTCCGAAGTCCAACTCCTCCTCAAAATCTCTCTCTTCATATCTATATACTCTCTCTGAAAATTAATATTTATTATAAAAATCGGGTTCATTTACTTGTCCGCGCTACCCAATTCCTTGGCCACCTTTCTTAACCTCTTCGCCGTCTTGGCTTGAGACTTCACCCCCATGACGCCACCACCCCACGTTCGCGCGTGCTCCTTGGCCTTTTCGTTGTACGACGCCTTGATCGCTTCGACTAACTTAGAAAGCTCCATCTTGTCTTCCTGCTTCACCGCCGTCAACGCCAACGCCGTGGCGGTTTTCTTGTGCACGACGGCACCCAAACGCGCCTTACCCTTCACGATGCAATACGGGACGTTCATGCGTTGGCACAACGCCGGGAGCCAAATGACCAACTCGAGCGGGTCGACGTCGTGCGCAATGACGACTAATTCCGCCTTGCCTTGCTCGACCAAGTACGTGATGTGGTTAATACCGTACTTGACAACAACTGGTTTCTTGACGTCGGACTCCTTGCCTTCCGCGGCATCCTTGGCCATATCCGTCAAACGTTCCTTCTTTTGCGCGTTGTCCTCCGGGCGATACTTCATGAGCATCTTGAACAAGTTCGTCGCCATGTTCTTGTCCAAAGTCTTCGTGAACTGGTTAATCGCCGGCGGCACTCGCAATCTCTTTTTCAACACTTGTCGTTGTCTTTGAATGCGAACGTATTTCGGCCATTTCACGTATCTGTTTAACGGCGTTTTCGGCATCATGTCGTTGCCAATGCCAAAGTTTTTCGGTTCGCGAACAAATCGCGGGTCCGTCGGTTCCTTGACCGTGTTCGCGGCAATCTTCGCCTTGATGGCGGCAGGGACGGCGGCGACTTTCTTTTTCGGTGGCTGTGTTGTTGTTAAGAGAGAGGAGAGAAGGTCAGCGGTTGTTTCGATGTAGAAACGACGACGACAAAGCATACGTATGATGGACGAGAGAGAGAGATTTTTTTCCATTTTAGGACTTGAGCCCGTCCGTCATCATCGCGCAGAATGGTGATGGAAATGCAAAAAGACTCCCATTACGCGAAATACGCATCGCAGGTCACGCGTACGCGTTGCGTGCGAAAGAACGCGTGGATTTCGATTTTTCAATCGCTTCTTCCAGTTGTTCGGTGGTCTCGCAGACACTCTCTCTACCCGCATACGCGCACTCCTAAAAAACCCGATTTACCAAAAATTCGCGCGTAAAAAGCATCATCATCATCGCTCTTCTTCGTAAAAGAGAAAGACGCGAACGCGACTCTCCCGCTTTTACGAGCTTTTCTCTTTCAGAAGAGAAAAGAAAACGAAGAATACCACGAACACAAATGCTATACGTATTCGCGCATTTAAGTGTATAGAGAACGTACCATTATTTTAGGTCGAGTGTTATTAATGTTGTGTGTGTGTTCTCGCGAACAAAAAAAATGTGGAAGAGAGAGAACGAAAGAGAGAACGAAAGAAGCGAAAGAGAGAAAAAGCAGAGACGAAAAACAACAGAAGACAGAGAGAAGCTGTTTGCCCGAGAAAAAAAGAAGAGCAAAAAACGAGACAAAAATTCACTCTTTTTCACTCTCGACCAATTGGAGGTGTTGGTGTGCTTCAGTAGTAGTACGAATACTAATACTACGAATAACAACAACAACAACAATAAAGGCGTCTGAACGCTGTGATTCTTCTCAAAAGCGCTCTCGAAAGAAGCGAAAGAAAGAAGCAAGACAGGGAAGAGAGCGCTTTTTCGTACGGAATAAGAGAGACTAAGAAGAGAGAGAGAATTCGAAACGTTTTCCAAGGGATTCGATTCTTCTCGTGTATTCGAATTGGCTTCATCAGAGAACGAGAGCAAAAAAGACTTTCCACGCGCAGTAGTTTGAACAACAACAACAACTTGAAAGCAGAAGTAATCAGGAAGCGGTGGTTGTTTCTCTCTCTTTGCTCCGCGTTCAAGAAGAAAAAGACGGGATAAAAGCGAAAAGAAACGTACCATAGTTTTATACATTTCGGCGGCGAAAAATGGACCGGGATGATTGGATTCGACCGCCGAAGAGTGGAGAGGTAAACAACAACACGAGCGTCATCATCGCGAACGACGAGAGCAAAAAGACTTCGACGCGTACGAAGACCAATCGCGGTATTCGTCGTCGCTCGTCTTTGCGGGTTCTTGGTTCCTCGAGAACCCGATCTGGATGCGTTTTTAAAACGCGTGCCTCGAAAGCCACGTCACAGTCGAATTCGTCCGTATCGTTTTCTTCGTTTTCTTCTCAACCTTCTTTTTCCTCTTCTTCTTTAACAGCGAAACGACGACGACAAAGACCCGCGATACGACGATACGATACGATGCGATCGAAGAAAAGTAGTAGACCACGCGAAAAAGAACAACAACAAAGACGAGAACCAGCGCTTTTCTTTTCATCCTCGTCGTCGTCGCTTTCGTCGTTACGGACGCCGCCGGAGGAGGAGACCATCCGCGAGGAGGACGTTTCGCTGAGTTTAGTAGAAAACATCGAGAAAGACAACGCGTTCTTTTCGCCGTCGTTTAGTGTGGACGAGCTTACGCGTATTTTTCACGAAGGAGGTCATCATCCGGACGACGATGATGATAACACGTTCGATAACCATTTCTTCGCTGACCTGGATTCCACTCTTTTTTCATCACCTCGTTATTCTTTCCCTCCATCTTTCTCACATTTGTGGAACGACGATAAACATCATCAGATACTGACGACGCGACAAGATGCAGAAAAAAGAGCGGAAAAGTTACCGCCCGGGTTTGCTTTAGCCGGATTACCTGGATTTCCGAACGAGTTACACGTCTTTAAAGGTATTCCCGCCCCGATTGGTGCCGATGTGAGCGCGGCCTCGTTATGGGGGGGTGGAGCAGGTAGTAACAAGCGCAAATTAGATAGCAAAGATAGCGTAGGAGCGAAGAAGGGTAGCGCGGCGAGCATGAAGAAGGCGGCCAAGATGATAAACGCAGGGCCGAAGCGACCACCGAGCAGAGGTGGTGCTAAAACAGACACGCCGCGTAGTAAGAAGCAAAAGTTAGCGTCGCATAAGTCGTTACCGGCTCATGGCGGCATGTTTGATATTCCCGATATCATGGGTTCCGATATCGCCCGATACCACTCCATGAACGGCGGCATGCACGAACTCCCACACGACGTGCTCGGCTTAACCGAAATCGAGCGGCAACAGGAGTATTTACTCACGCAACAAAAACTCCGAACACCCGCGCAGATTCAAGAAGAGAAAGAACAGAAGATTGCGCTGAAGAAAAAGCTCGGCGAGGTACAAGCTTTGGTGGAAAGTTTAGAGACGAGAGCCGTGGCGGTGGCGAACGAGCGCGATAAAAAGTTTGAGAAGATGCACGAAGACCAACAAGACTATCAACAAAAAGACGAAATGCGAAAGAAACACGCCGCGTTTAGAGTCATCACCACGCAGAGGACGAAATCTGGCGCGAAATCGGAGTTCAAGGAAGGTTTCGAAGTGTTGCGATATCGCTCGTTGCTCGACGTCGTCCACCGTCAATGCTTAGCCGCGGTGAGACAAGTCATGTCGCACGATTGGGGTGGACCGTTCCGCATGCCCGTCGATGCCGTGGCGTTGGGTTTGGCAAACTATCACACGATAATTACCAATCCGATGGACCTCGGAACGATTAAAAAGTTCATCGAAGACGGCGGTAAATACGAACTCGCGAAAGAGGTTCACGAGGACGTCGAGTTGACGTTTAACAACGCCATGAAGTTCAACGCGGAAGGAACAGATGTGCACGTGATGGCAAAGACCTTGTTGGCGCTTTGGCACACGAAATACGAAGGTATCGTCGCGCGAGAAAAGGAAGTCGAGGAAGGTTTGTTACTGGACCGAGACGCGTGTATCGCCAAAGCCGCCGCGGCGGCGTCGAAATTAGAGTATCAAACGATTCAAAGCGAGTGCCAAACGATCATGCAAGCCTTGGGATTAGCACAAAATCAGCTATCCGACCTCGAATTAAAATCGATCGTTTTGTTCAAACCGATGACGGCGGACGAGAAGAGCGCGTTGGGCGACATCTTGAAGAGCTTGACCGCCGAAGACTCGGAGAAAGCGAGACAGATTTTATCCGACGGGCCGACGAAAGAGTACGATCGCCAAATTCTTGAGGCCGAGGCACAACACAGACAACGATTGAACGCGAATGTTGGCGCTACTTCTGAATGGGACAACCACCCGGACGAACGGCAGATGTACGTGCCGACGACGGCGACGGATATTACCAGTCGAAGGTTGCAAAGATTCACGAGGATGGTTGCCCGAAACAAAGTCGCGCAGAAGGAAGGTTGGTGCGGAAATCCTCTTCCGGAGACGAAGAAAGAACGCGTGATTGAAGCATTCGGTGGCGAGAAGAACGCGAGCGACTTGTTGGTGGTCTCGTCTCCGTCCGCCGCGGTAAAAAAAGAAGATGAAGAAGAAGAAGAGCAAAAAATAGAAGAAGAAGAAGAAAATAAGAAGGAAGAAACTACCCCCGGGGGAAAAGGCGAAGGAGAAGGAGAAGAGAAGAAGACGACAGAGTCGGACGACGGCGCGGAAACGACGACCGTCGACGGTAACGGTGGCGCTGGTGATGATGTCGCGACGGAGGACAAGAAAGAACCGGTGGTTGCTCCTCTAGAGGCGGCGGCGAGTGTTCAGATCAAGCAAGAGAAAGCGGGCAGCGGGAGCGACGGTGCGACAACTATAGGCCAAGATCCACTGCATGCGTTCGCGTTGACGCTTGGTTCGGACAGTAAAGCCGTCCAAGAAGCTCAACGACGACGAGAAGAACACAAAAAGCACCTGGAAGAACACAAACAACGCCTGGAAGAAGAAAAAGCGCGCTTGCAAGAGCAACAGAAGCAGCAAGAGCAAGAACGCCAACGTCAAATCGCGATTCAACAACAGCTCGAACGAGAAGAAATGCTCAAACAACGCATGCTTGCGCAGCAAAAGAAAGCCTCTCTCACGCAGTTCGACTCCATCATGGACGGGTTCGATCCGGGACTGCCTGCCGGAGGGAACAAGAAGAAAAAGAAGAAGAAACCGGCCACGCCTTCTAACCCGACGCCGGCGGCGCCAGCGCCTGTGCCAGCGGGACCCAACCTCCACGCCCTTCCACACCCACAACTCGACGACGACTTCGAGCAGAATCTGCGAGGCATCGACGAGCTCGGCGACGCGGACGACTTTGACTTTGACGCTCTTTTAGGAGAGAACATATTCTAAACGACCGCTCGCGGCAAAAAAATTGTACTCCTCCAAGTCGCGCACATCGCGCGCGATATATATCATTATTTTTATAAAGAAAACAAAAGGTCATCAACCATATACTAAGAAAACCACGAGTTGTTCATTGTTGTTGTTGTTATTATTGTTATTATTATTACACACACACACACACACACGCATTATTCGCGCAAACACATGCGCGTACGCGTTTTTCCTTTCGCTCTTCTCTGGTGTATTTTCTTCATTCGCAGAATTTTCACTAAAAAAAAGTTTGCTTCCCTGTTGTTCAAATCGATCAAAATCTCTCCTTTTCCCTCACACTCCTCTGAGAGACTCCTCGAGTAAAAGAAAAGAAAAATGGACGCGGCGACGAACGGATTACAGATGGATTTACGCGCGCGACAGAAACGCGCCGTCGTGAGAATGTTCGACGACGTTTTGCTCGAGAGTACGCGTCACAGCGCGCAACTGCGCGACGATGCATTCGGAGGAAGATCACATCATCATCACGGGGACATTCAGTACAAAATCTTAATCCTGGACAAGTTCACGTTCGATGTCATCGCACCTCTCTTAAAAGTGAACGAACTCAGACAGCACGGCATCACGTTAACTTTACTGTTAGAGAGCGAACGCGAGCAGATTCCAGACGTCCCGGCGGTCTATTTCGTGCAACCGACCGCGAGAAACGTGCAAAGAATGTCGCACGATTTGGGCGAGAACTTGTACGAGAGTTATCACTTTCACTTCACGAGAGAACTGCCGAGAAGCGCCTTGGAAGAGCTGGCGACGGCTTCGGTGAAAGCCAACATCGCGAATCGAGTGAAACGAGTGTTCGATCAAAACTTGGATTTCGTGAGTTTAGAGCGCGACGTGTTTTCAATCATGCGACCGGACGCGTTTAAGAAGTTGAACGATCCGAAGAGCAGAGGCGAGGACATCGAAAAGTGCATCGCGGACGTGACCAACGGTCTGTTCGCGACGGTCATGACGATGGGGCAAGTGCCGGTTATTCGGTGTCCTAAAGGTGGCGCCGCGGAAATGGTCGGGAGAGAGTTGGAAAGCAAACTCAGAGATTATTTGGGGAGTAAAAACGGGAGCGGGTTTGGGCAGATGCCGCTGATTGGCGTCGGCAACGCGAACGGCGCAGCGGCGCAGCAAATGGCGAGGCCGATACTCGCGATTTTTGACAGAAACTACGATTTTACCGCCAGTTTACAACACGCGTGGCACTACGAACCGTTAGTGCACGACGTGTTGCACATGAAGTTGAATCGAGTGGACGTGAAGCCGGATAAAAATGCCGTCGGCGCGGACGCCAAGACGAAATCGTACGCGTTGGACGATTCGGATGATTTCTGGAAAAAGTATAAAGACGCGCAGTTTCCCAAAGTGGCCGAAAGCGTAGAGGTGGAGTTGGCGGAATATAAAAGAGCGATCGCGGAAGTCAACGCCGCGTCTGCATCCGCGGCGAATTCCACCGGGGGCGACGACGCCGACGATCAAACCGGCGCGAGCACGGCCAAGTTGACGAAAGCGGTGGAGTCGTTGCCGAAATTACAAGAGCACAAAAAGTTAATCGATAAGCACACGAACATTGCCACCGCGCTGTTAAAAGAAATTAAACAAAGAGGTTTGGACGAGTACTTTTCCATCGAGGAAGATTTCTGCAACGGCAAAGGCGATTGGAAAGCGGCGTTGAGTTTGTTGAGCGCCACGGGCAGAGGTTCCGCGAGCGACAAAATCCGCTTAGCGTTGATACTGTTGCTCACCTCGCAACTGAACAGTTCTGGAAATACCGGTAAAATCGACGACGAGGCCATCGAAGGCGCGTTGAGAGCGAGCGGGTGCGAAGTCGGCGCGTATAACTACGTCAAAAAAATGCTCTCGTTGAATCAACAGTTACAACAAAACAAAGGCGGCAACGCGAATAGCAGCAGCAATAGATCTCAAGCGGATATTTTAGACTGGGCGGATAGATTATACGGCCAATCGGTTGATTTAATCACGAAAACAGCGAAACACTTGTTGTCCGGCGAACGACAACTCCCCATAGCCGCCGCAGTCGAGGCGTTATTAGCGAACCAACCGTCTTCTTCATCTTCCGCGGACGTCGGCGGCGACGCGGTCGTGGATACTTTCGCCTACTTTGACGCGAAAGCGTCCGCTTCCCAACGCGCGAGCGTTCCTCTTTCAAATCGATCGTCGCACCAAGACGAACACGCCGGTGGGTACGCCTCTGCCGTCGCCTTCGTCTTGGGCGGCGGATGCTACGCCGAAGTCTTGGCGTTGCGAGAACTCGCGCAAAGAGAGCGAACGAACGGACGCGCGAAGAGCGTCTGTTACGGAGCGACGGACATGTGCGGCGGCGACGACTTCGTCTCCGAACTCGGTGAAATTGGTGGTGGTAGTAGTCGTAATAGCGATGGAGCTGCGAAGTAGAGTGCAACCGACTCCCGTATTTACATTTTTTTCTCCTCACTTGTTCTACTATCTCTTCACTCTTGTTCGTCTCTCACACACGCGAAAGAAGATGAAGAAAATGAAGAAGAAAAAGAGAACAGCAACAGCGAGAACACCAAAAACGCCGCGCTTCTTCCTCGTCTTCCTTTTCCTCGCGTTCGGGAACACCCTTTCTGGGATTCAATCGTTCTCGTATTCATCGAAAGATGAAGAAAATCATCCGCCAACGCCGGACACGATGCGAGATTTCATCATCCCGTTACCGTCGCCGTTTTTCTTCACCAGAACGGAACGAAGCACCGAAAAAGACCAAGAAGCAACGCACCGGTACGAAACGACGACGAACGGGCTCGGTTTTGGCGCTTCGTCGTCGTCGAATCATCAACAAAAGCAAGTGCAAAAAATCGTCCACAGATTGCTCTCAAAAGAGGAAGACAACGAAGAAGAAGGAGAAGGTTTCGCGCAGACGTCGATGAACATCGTTCGAGACGATGTAAAGGCGAATTTTTTCTACGGGTACGCGGAATCGGACAAATGGTACGAGCGAGAACAGATTGGTAAAGAAGAGTTCGGCACGGGGAAGATTGCGGACACGAAACATCACGTGATTAAGACGAAGATTCGAACGACGCAAGAGTTGCAATTCGGCGCGACGGTGGTGGAACATCCGGATCCTCCGGGGATGGCGAATGATGGACACGGGGAACCGGAGAAGAGTTTGAACGCGAAGCAGGAGGCAATGAGAATTTTAGAGGCGCAGAGGAGAGCGAAGGAGGAGTTATTGGCATTAAATACTATGAGGACGACGACGACGACGACGACGAACAGCGTCGAGACGGAGGAGAAAATAGCGGCGAGAGAAGCGAAAAGAAAAGCACACGCCGAACAGGTGAAACAGAAACGAAGAGAAAAGAGACGCTCGAAGAATTCGTTCCAAAACATGGAACGGTTTAAGCGAGACGCGATCGTGAGTGGCGAACGAATGGGGTGCGAGTTGTGCGATTCAATCGCGATTGAGTGTTTTAAAGAGTTGCGGTGGAAGTATTTGATGGAGAGAAACGCGTTTAAGAATAACGAGTACGAGCCGGCAGAGAAGGCGGTGATGTCGTGTCTGGTGAGCAAGTGCGGAGGCGTGACGGCGAATCCAGCGAACGCGATGAAAAATCGAGCGGTGGTGCCGGTGCCGAAGCCACCGATGACGGATAATAAAAATAATAACAGAGAAGATCCACAAGAGGAGCAAAACTTTGGATTGGCGTCGATTGAGTTATCGACGATTCGAGCGCCGATGACGCACTTCGATTCCTACGCGTTAACGACGGCGTGCGAAGAGGCGTTTGATGTTCAAACCCGGAACGATGTGGCATCAAAAATAGCAAACGCGTTGAAGGATTTACGAGACCGAGATGAATTCGTTCGCAGCGAAAGAGCGAGACGAGGCGAGATTACCTCGAAAACGACCAAAAAAGATCTGTTAGCGGAGGACGCGATTGGCATCAACGCGGCAAAGCTTGGATGCGCTTTCGTGTGCGAGTTGAATAAAATGCACGTAAAAGACGAATCGAAAGAAGAAGAAATAGAAGAACAACAGTGTTCGTCTGGATTTAGCAAAGAAGAGGGAGAAGGAGAAGATGGACAACCGCCCCCTCCTCCGAAGTGCGCCACTCCTGAGGACGTGCAGGACACCGCTGCAAACGACTTTGACGACGACGACAACGACGACGATTACGAAGAGGATGTAAACTCGCGCGAACGCCACGACGAAGACGCGAACAGAAACACCCGCGACGCGCATCCTCCTCGATTTTTCACTCGCGCGCAGCACTCCAAAGCCCGTTTCCTCGCTCGAAGCGCGTTACGAAAATTAGGATGCCATCGATCCAGCTCTGGATGGTGGTCGTACGAAATTTGCTTCGAGCAGAACATCACGCAATACCACGCGACGTTCGACAACGCTCAGAAACGAGTCGTCATCGACACGAGCACGCAATCTTCCCTGGGTACTTTCAGCGCCTCAGGCACCGAAGCGCGATTACACGCGCTTTACGGCGGCAACGATCATAGTCATCGACATCAACACCACCAAAATCACCACCACGCGCCGGGACGCGACGGTGAAGACGACGCCCAACTCCTCGTGGACGGATTCGTCCCTGACAAAACGTTCCTCCCAGGCATGACCAAAACCTTACCCGGATACGTCGTCGCGCACTTGAAAGGCGCTTATTGCGACGCCATAAACGCCCATCGCGAATCCGTCGTCCTTTACGCCTGTTCCAACGACTTACAAACGCACGTCAAAGTTTACGAACAAAAAACGTGTAAGTATATCGTCGTCGTCTTCGTTAAAGAGTTGTGCGTGTTTAAACACTTTCAAAGAGAGGAAAACGTTTTGATTCGAGCCGTGAAGTAGTACGATGATACGTCGTAGCAGTAAAATTAGAACTTAATTTATTGAAGAAAAAAGTCGCCAGAACAGAAAAGAATATTCACCGCTGTACCAACACCAATGACATCGAACAAACAAGGCATATTGGAAATCACCATCGTCTCCGCGAGCAAGTTAAAAAACACCGCCTACCTGGGCAAAATGGACCCGTACTGCGTGGTGTTCTTTCTCGGCGAAAAGACGCGGACGAAGACGGTTAAAAACGGCGGAAGTAATCCGGTTTGGGAGGAAAGTTACAAGTGCAAAACGTCCTCAGATATCACCGACCAGACGATAAAACTGATGATCAAAAACGAAAACAGAATGCTCTCGGACGAAATAATCGGCGTGAGCGAGATGTCCTTAGGGGATTGTTTTCGTCTGGGGAAGGACACCATCGACGCGCCGGTGTTGAGCGCAAAGACGAGAGAACGAGTTGGAGATGTGCGAGTTCGGTGCGAATTTCGAGCGAACGAAAGCGACGCCACGAGAGTGGAGAAATCGATGGAGAAGATGGTGGCGGAGAAAGTGAAAGAGGTGGTTTCTTCGAAAAGTAACATGACAATTAGCGGGAGCATGGATAAGTTGGTATTAGAAGAAGAGAAAAAACCGCAGTATAGAGTGAATAAGATTAGCGAAGCGGTGGTCGGAGCGAACGAAGGCTGGTATTAAAATATCTCTTTATGCGAAGAACTTTTTACAACGGTCTCCCGAACAACTTTTTAATGCCAACGTCTGGGGTATCTTGCTTTACCAACGACTCTCCGACTAAGATCGCGCCACACCCGGCGTTTTGCACCACGTTGACGTCGTCGATGGTGAAAATACCGGATTCGCCAACCATGACGATGTTTCTCTCCTTCACTTCCTTGCCTAACTCCGTCGCCATTAACTCTACCGTGACGTTTAAATCGACTTTGAACGTTCCTAAATCGCGGTTGTTGATGCCTAATAAGTCGATTTCAAAGTCTCCGGACAAGACCCGTTTCATTTCGCCGTACGTGTGCACTTCCAACAAGACTTTCATCCCGACCGAGTGCGCGATTTTCGTGAAATACTTCAAATCTTGGTTATCCAAAACCGCGGTGATCAACAAAATCGCATCCGCGCCTCTCGCTCTCGCCAAATAAATTTGATACGCGTCCACGATGAACTCCTTACACAAGAGCGGACACGTGACCCCAGCTTCTTTAATCAACTTTAAATTCTCAAACCCGCCTTGGAAAAATTTCTCGTCCGTCAAAACGCTCAAACACGCCGCGCCGCCTTCCTCGTACGCTTTGGCGATTTTCACCGGATCGAAGTTCGGTTGAATCACCCCTTTCGACGGCGACGCTTTCTTCACCTCTGCGATTAACCCTGGTTGTCCTGTTTTTTCCATTTGATCTATAATCGCTTGTTTAAAATCCAACACCGGAGGCGCTAACTTCACTTGTCCTCTGACTAAACTCAGCGGCATTTTTTCCTTCATCAACGTCAACTCGTAATCTTTATACCAGACGATTTCTTCCAGAATATTCCTCGGTTTATTCTCCTCGTTATCGATTCGTTCGCCTTCCGGTGTTACCGCTTCCATCTTAAACGCGAAGCGTTCGGAACCCATGCCGAGATGTTCCTTATGGCCCGCCGGTGGTCTTCGGCGAATGGTCACTTCCCCGGTGTCGTCCATCACCGCAGCACCACCTGCGGCTTTAATTTTCATCGTCGGTGGTCTTCTTCCTCCTCCTCTGATAGTAGATGTCGTTTTACTCGTAGTACGAACAGTGTTGAAGACGTGTTGATTTTGATGCGAGGCGGCGAACATGACGACGAGAATAGAAAGATGTGTTGCGTGTGATGTGTGCAAAAGGATAAAATTCTGAGGTTTTTTGAAGCTGGAAAGAAAGAACAGACTCATAAGAAGAAGAAGAATACGATAGAGTATACTATGAATGATGAAGAATAAAGAATGGTATAATGATAATAATAATAATACAAGTTGTCTTTGACGTAATAATAAACATAATAAACATAATGAGAACAATTTCTTGTTCAATTCTTCTTCTTCGTTAAGAAGATTTGGCCGCGCGAACCAAGTCGGCGTACTTGGGGCACCCCAAATCGTGTTCCAACGCATTAGCGAACTCGTCGATATTCCAATCCATGCCGCGACCTCCGGTGATTTCGGCAGACTTGAACAAAACGACTCTGGCGCCGTCGCCGAGTTTTCGGTTGGAAAACTTTTTGTCTAATTCGCGTTTGATGTTCAGAAACGGAGTGACGACGATCGGGATCGAGGCAGACGCGAACGGAACGTTGAGGAACTGGAGGAAGAATAAGCCGCCGTCGTATAAGGAGTCGACGCAGACGTCCATGTAGACGGTTTCTAACGGCGCTTGTTCGATTTGCTCGTCGTCCGAGGAGGTATCTGAGATGGATGAGATGGAGTTCTCGTTGTCGTTCTTGAGAGAAATTCCCCCTTCCCTTCTCTTGCGTGCTTCGAGTTCGTAGTGCTCCATCTCGTCGGACGCGTCGAGTGGCATCTCGTCGGACTCTTTCATCCACATCGCGTGGCAAGCTCTTTCGGTTTGACGAAGCTTCGACAACGGCAGTTTGAATAAAGCAATCGAACTTCCGCTTTTCTTTTGCTCCGAATTCTGCTGATCATCGCTGCTGTGCATGAAGATCTCCTCGACGTCAGCCTTGCCGTGTAATCGAGCGCATAAAGTTATGTTCTTCAAACTTCTTCCGTGGATTTGGATGCGAGTTCTCACGCCCGGCAAAACGCACATCGGGGAGACTGAGATGATTCGCGGGTACGAGTGCGGAAATCGAGATTGCGACTTGACAGTCAATGCGTTGATGTTAATGTCGTTGTTCGTCACTGCACCAGATGGCAAGCCAGCGCGCATGTCCGTGTACGCCGTCTTCTTCGCTCGTCCAACGCCAAAGGAGCATTTGATCGGTTTGATCTTCTCCGCGACAGCTCGAATGGGCATGTTGTCCGGCGTAAAACCTCTCCACACGGAGCAAGACATCACGTTGTCTCCTTTTCCTTCTATGCGAACGCTTAAATCGTGTAATTCCCCGTTTGAATTGTTTGAAACGACGACAGATTTTGAGTGAAGATCTTTCAATTTTTGAAGAACTTGCGTAAACTCTCGATCGACTAATCGGATCGTTTCCGCGTTGCGCTTGTACGTTCCGCTCTTTCTCGTGTACGGAAACAAAATATTTCTCGCCGATAGCGCTGGTTTGAACGCAGAAAATATGGATGTCTCAGATTCACTCCTTCCACCAGATGTCGAAGGAGGCGGCGGGTGAATGACGACGTGCGTGCCGTCCATGACGGTGCACTCTTCTTCAACCGAACGGCCGCACAACTCTCCGATGTAGTCGTAACGCTCGTTTGGCACGTCGATGAACGACAAAGCTTGTCGGCTTCTCAGATCAGTACTTCCTATATCTAAAACATCCCCGTCGGAGCCGTCCTTGGAAGTATTCAGCGAGGACGGCGGCGAGTCTCTCAAACGTTTACTTCTACTTTTCAAGTGAATACCAAAACCTAAAACTTCGAGAAAGTTATTATCCCCGGTGTAGTTTGAGTTGTTGTTGTTGTTCCTGGCAGGAGACGAAGGAGAATTGGTCTGTGACCTCGTCCTCCTTCGCGTCACCGTCCGTGTTACTGCTACTACGGGTGTTGCTGTCGTTCTTCTATCGTTTGCTTTCCTCCTCGTTGGCGAAAGGGTTGGCATTTCTTCTTCTTCTTCTTCTTCTTCTTCTTCTTCTTCGAGAACTTCCTCTTTCTCTGCATTTTGTTCATCGCCGGTGAAACGCACTCGATCAAATCGACTCTTCTCCCTATCGTATACGATCGCCGTCGTCGCCAAACTAAGATTGATATACTTCTTGGACGTACCCGTTGCGTTGACCACGAGGTACATCAAGTGCATCACCAACGGCGTGAAGAATATAAAAGCCATATATTGCGGTGAGCATCTAGAATACATCTTCGCCGTCACGTCCATAAACGTCTCAAATTTGTTCTCAAACCACATTTCTCTCACTTCAGGCGCCGAGAACTGAAATAAAAACGCGTACACCGTAGCCATGATGGAGTAAAAGAACGAATACTTCAAGCTCGAGTACCTCGAAATACTATACTTGCCGATGATCAGAGGCATAAACACAATCGCCCCAAACTGAACCGAGGAGAACTCGTGCGAGACTGGCCCGTACAATCCGGCTAACGCCAATGTCACCTGCGGATGTCTCAAAAACGTCTTGATCATTTGTCTCCAAAAATATACTTTTTCCTCGTACTCTGCGTCGTACTCGAACTTCCCTCGCGCGCCGATTCGTTTCCTCACGCCTAAACACAAAAACGCCAGGTCAATCGCAAACTGTAACGGTACAAACGTCATCAATATGTTCTTCACGTACACCGAATACATTTCTGACGTCAAAAACCTTTTCTCATCCGGGACGATCTGTTTCACGCCGACGATGGCAATTTTCGTTTCCATAATCAAAACGCAAAGGAAGTACACCACGAATGATTTCAAACGAGGATCCCACGCGATCTTATCAATCGTCGGTAACAATTTTAAGAACTTGAATCGAGGAAGAGTCAAAAAACCAACACCACCACCCTGGTTATTGTTCTCGTTAAAAGCACCTTTAGGCGCGGAGTTTTGTTGCCGACATTCCTGATCGCGTCGCTGAAGATCTTCCTTTTTCCTCGTCGTCGTTTTTGTCATCATCGCGGGAGGAGGACGCGGAGGAGGCGCGTCGTACAAAGACTGATGGTGCATCCCCGCGATGTCTTTCCTCTCCATGATCGCATGAATCCACCTCTGAAAATTCTCCTTCAACTCCTTCGCGTGTTCTAAAAGAACCGAATGTGATTTCTGGTGCTCGACATCACTTTGCATCATCATCATCGCGTCGCCGTCGTTTTCCTCGTACGATCCTCGCATCTTCTTCTTCGTTTTTGTCGTCATCATCACTTCAGCGGCGTTGTTCTTCTCCTCACTCTCCGTCTTCTTCGTCAACAAAGTAGTATTCGTTTTTCGGTGGTGGTGGTGGTGTTCCAAATCCTCGGCAATTTTATGATGAACTCGTCGTCTTCTCCGCGTTGTAGTTGTTGTTGTTCTTGGTAAAAGTGGTCCGTTGCATTCCTCCCCGTCGTCTTGTTTCTCGCCTCCTGAAATTGGTAACGGTTGCGTTTCCGACGCGGTCGGGGACGTTTCAAACATCTTCTTTACGGATTAGGGAAGCTTTGACACAGTAGACAAGAAAAAAAGAGGACAGACAAAATGAATGGGAATGGACTCTTCTTTTAAGAGACAGACCAAAACTTCTTTTTGATTTCGACTCTCGATTATTAGGGTTTAGCAGAGGTACTTTTGAAAAGAATTCGTCTCGTTCTCCTCAAAAGCACAACACAGAACAACAACAACAACAACAACGACAACGACAACCACAATTGAAGAGAAAAAATGACTTTGACGATGATAACGAGCACAAACGCTGGTATTCACAGAATTACTGCGAAGAACAATTTCATCAGAGGACGAAGAGGTGGTGGTTTTGCTCGTCGCGGAGTCAATAATAAAGGTGTTTCTTTCTCCTCCGCGAGAACGAATGCGAATGCGGGGGTTAGTGTCTTCTTTCCATCATCGATTCAGACGACGACGACGAGAGAAGAAGTGAAAGACATAGTGATGAAAGAAAAAGTAGAAAAAGAAAACAAAGGCCAGGCGATTTTAGACGTATGCAAGAAGCAATCATCCATGCACGTGTTCACAGTCGCCGCGACGACCATGGTGGATAAAAAAATGGTCGCGCTGATAACGCAATCCGTGGCCTCGTTTATCAAATTGTATTTACTTTTACTCTTCGTGCGAGTTCTTTTGACGTGGTTTCCGAACGTGAACTGGATGCGTCAACCGTGGACGATGCTGAGACAAGTGACCGATCCGTATTTGAACCTGTTTCGTAACTTGATTCCTCCGATTATGGGGCAAATCGACTTTACGCCGATTCTCGGCTTTATGGTTTTGCAGTTCTTGGCGAGAGTGTTGAGCACGGATCCGAGTTTGGGGAGGTTTTAATAATCGAATCGAAGAGCAGTATGTCTATTCCATTTTACTACTACTTTTATATATATATATATACAAAATACTTTACAGCGCGCGCCTTGTATTATTAATTAAAAGTTTGCGAACGGGTTGTTCCCCGGGCGCGAAGGAGAACCTTCCTCCTCGTCCACTACATTAATTGATTCGCCGCCGCTCTCGTTTCCTTGATGATGATGCTCTTTTGAGGCATAGTTTTCTCTCAAGGATGTTGGAGCTTCGTAAGGAGAGGGAGAATCTGCCATCACAAATTCGTTGTTGCTGTCGCCGTCGTCGTCGGCAAACGCTTGGAACCGCTGTGCCCGCGGTCTGGCGTCTCGAGAATTTTGGAATAGATTCTTCTTCACGCTCGATGAAAATGCGTGCAAACCTCCGGATATGGTCGCCGTTCCACCGTTCTTTTTATAGTACCAATACCAAATCGATGTCATAACGGCTAAGAATAACATCACGGTGAAAAATATAGCCGCCGTGTGATTCGTGTTGTCTTTCATCGCGTCCTCGCTACTACTCTCTCGAATAATCCAAAACGAATCCAAAACACGGTTTCCGTTCACGGCGTCGATGAATCTTCCGAATAAATGCGTCGAATTGTGCGCGTGCAAGTCCACGAAGCCGTGTTCGTACACCACTTTTTCAGTAAAAAACATGTTTACGTCGTTCTCGGTAAACTCCGCGCCTCCGGTACCGACGACAAAACTGATTGGATACTCCGGTTTTTCGTAAACGTTGTTCAAATTTTCGCTCACAGTTTTCGACTTCAAGGAACACTCAGTTTCAGTCAACTGGGATTTGAGCGAACACGAACGCTGATAGGCGTGATTGTGGCCCCAGAACACCATATCGACCTTAAATTCAACAAACATCGGCCACAAGTGCTCTTGGATTTCCTTCATGACGGCGACGTCCGAGCTATCTTTCTTGTTCGCCGAGGCTGGCGCTTCCTCCGCGTAACTCGAATCCACTAAACCAGGTCGATGGCCGACGACAATCAACCACGGCGTCTTCGTTCGATCGAATTCAGTTTCCAAGATCATCCGCAACTCGGCGTATTGGTCGGACGACATCGAATTGAAATCGACTTCGGTATTGATCGAGACGACGAAAATGTTCCCGATGGCGACGCCAAACCAATCTTTCTCGGCACTTTTTCTTGGCGTGTTGAAGAGTGCGTTGGACATGACGCCACACTCGCCGCCGGAATCGTGGCCGCCGTATAAATCTCGCGTTCTCCCAGACGCGTGCGCGTCCCATCCGCTCTCGAAATAATCAAATTCGTGGTTCCCGCTGTTCACAAGGAATGGGATTTTATGCGCAAAATACGAGCTCATTTGATGCAAAAACTCGTCCCAGACGCTGATGTATCCAACCGCGTAGGACAAATCGCCAAACAGAAATACCGCGTCGATCGGGTGTTTATTCGTATTGTCGTTGGACAAATCTCCGAGCGATTCGGCGACTTGTAAACCCGGTTGTCCGTACTCCCTCCACGTCTCGCTATCGTCGGTTGTCCCGACGCCCATATCTGCAAATAAAGCTAACGTCGTGTGCGACGCGCCGACGACGGGTAAAAACTTCCCCTTGTAGACTCTCGTTGACTCTTTGAAATCGCTGATATCGTCGCCGAGTTGGTACTCGAACGCTCTCTTATTATCCACTTTGTTTTCAATTTCCGCGTAGTGTTGATACCCGCTGTGCCTGTACCCAAACGCGTTCGCTGGTGCGCCACAAAACTGGTCTTTCGTCACCTCTACCGCGGGTTCGGACGCAATCGTCGGCTCCCAATTTGCCTCTCCCACGTATCGCCACCGAACTTTCGCGTTTGCATCTTTCCTCCCCGACGTCCACGTGATGGAAACCTTTTTCTGATCATCACTCTTCGTCACACCAATTCTAGGGACAATGGGCTCGTCCTTATCGTCTTCAAACGTAACTCTTTCACTCCTCGCGATCGGTTGCGAGTCGCCTAAAATATTCGCCCAATCCGAAAAGTTCTTGTGATAAATAGCGTGCGTCGACTGCGGGTCGTTGGAGCTGAACAAGACGAAATCAAAGTCCTCACGCATTTTGTGTAGATCAAATTTTAAACCGCCTATCCCGGACGCTACGTATGCGTTTGAATACTTCTCGACGATTGAATATTTCACCGGTGCTGTTTCATTGAGCATCGAAGCGTTCGCCGGCGAATACACGCCTACCCAGTGCCTCTTGAGAGTCTCGGACGTGTAATCCGTTCTTGAAGCATTATCCAACACATCTATTGGCACTGTAACAGTGACGGTAATCCGAGGTTTATCCCCACTAATCTTTGTCTTCTCGGCTTTTATGGTCACCCCGTCCGTGGAGTACGAGTTTCCGTCCGGGCCATAAGTAGGATCGATCGGTAAAGGAGACTGAAACTTTCGAATCCCGGAAAGCGCGTTGTGGGAGTTGACTCGACCGAAATATTTATTCCTTTCACGTTCATCATCAGTTTCCAGCGACAATACCGACGACGATTCAAACGAGGAAGCGCGAGATGTGAGAAGCGTCTTTGTGAATCCTCCAAAAAGGGAGAAGAAGAGGAAGAGAAGACTTCTTGTCGTCATCATCTGAAGGTATATATGATGTGTGGTGTTTGTTGTAACGACTTTACGACAGATTTTCAAAGTAGTATGAACACGTTTACGAGTACAAACTCCGGCTTAATGAAGCCCGAGAAACACATATTACAAAACGCAATAAGTACTACACCATTTTATAGTATTACACTCTCTTCTATTTAAACGACTATGTGCGCGGCAACTTTCATGCTCTTCCTAAAAATCTCTCTCACGTTCGCCTCGATTTTCTCCGTACCGATGCTCTCTTTCGCGTGTTCGACCATTTTCATCAACTTACCCGTAGGAATTGTACTCCCGGTGTCGCTTCCGTGTTCGCTGAACTCGAGGCAACTGGAGGATAAATAGGACGGTAAGCCTTGCGCCATGAGAATGGTGTCGCAGGCGGATTTGGTATCGTCTGGGAGGACATCGATGGTTCTCGAGACGTATTCGGAGAGGAGGAAATCGAGTTCGGTGTAGTCGTCGTCGTCGCTTTCGTCGTCGTAGTCTTCGAACAGGTTTGCGTCGTTTTCATCGATTTCAATGGATTTAATGACGTCTCTTTCTTCCGACGAAGTTGAGGGGGAGGAGTTCGTGGTGACGATGACGGCGAGTTTACGTCCGCGTTCTGGCGCCGATGCGATCATTTCGAGGACGACTCGAGCCATTTCTTTGTTCCCGTCCGGGATTTGTCCAGTCGCTCGATCGACGCCGAGTAACACGTCCAAATCGTCGATAATAATCGCGGACAATTTTCCTTTGGCGGCATCGTCGAACGCATTTTTGATGGCATAGACGACCGAAGAGGCTGTCAAAGACGGGTCTTCGACTTTTTTTAATATGTCGTGCGCGCTGATTATTCTCGCGTGCGGGTACTTTGCGTCCGTGACGGCTTTACACGCCAACGTCGTTTTGCCGCTGTTTCTCGCGCCTCGAACTTGAACGATAGTTTGCGCGATACCGCTGATATTGTGTCCGTCGTTTTTACCTCCGCCGCTGTTTCGTAACGTGACCAAAGTTTCCGTGAGTTCATCGAAGGCTTCGGTTTGTTTCTCTAGTTGGACAAAGTTTTCCGGGACGATGTTGGCGACTTCCTTCGCGTCTTGCTTCATGGCCGAGACGAACTCTTTCATCGCGGCGATGAAATCGTCCATGGTAACTTTCGGGTTCTCTTCCAGTGAGGAAGAAGAAGAAGTGTCGACTTGTGCGATGTCGTCAGTCCCCATACCTAAATGTCTCGCCAACGCGTGACTGGTCGCCGCTCTCACTAAACCTTTCAATTCCGCGCCGCTGTGGTTCTCGGTCATCTGCGCCAACCGTTCCAAATCCACGCACTCGCTCAAAGTCCCGCTCTCTTTCATCGATTTCGTGTGAATGCCTAAAATCTGTAACCGTCCGTACGCATCCGGTAAACCAATCTCTAATTGCAACTCCAATCGACCCGGTCGTAACAACGCTTTGTCTAACAAATCTCTTCGATTCGTAATGCCGACGACGAGCACGTTGTTCAGCGTCCGCATCCCGTCCAACTTTGTCAACAACTGGTTCACCACGTTATCGTGCACCACAGACGCGGTCACGCCTCCCGAACCTCTCGCTTTGCACACCGCATCGATTTCATCGAACACAATCACGTGCAACTTACTCTCTTCGCCTCGAATTTTATACTCCAATTCGGCGTCCGCGAACAGACCTCGGATGTTCTCCTCGGATTGACCGACGAACCTTTGCAAAATTTCCGGTCCGTTGACAATTTTCGGCGGGTGCGCGTGCAAAAGCTCACCAAGCGCTTTCGCGACTAACGTCTTCCCAGTCCCGGGAGGCCCGTGCAACAAAACCCCTCGCACGTGTTCCAACTCCATCTTCTTCGCCACGATCGGGTCGATCATCCTCGACGCGAACACTCGTCGAAACAACGTCGCGAAGTGATCGTCCAAACCGCCGACGCCGCAAAACGCAAACGACGGTAAGTTTCTCTTCTCACCTGAATCGTCTTCGATACCGTTGTTATTGTTTTTCTCCTTCTCTTTCTTCAAAATGTCCAACAAATGCGTCTGCCCTATTCGTTCGTCCTTCGGTTTCTCTTTGATGGTGTTCGCACTCCCACGACCGATTCGGTTGTCCGAGGCTTCCGTTTGCGCGGTCCCTTGCGCCGTGGCGGCTCGTTTCATCGGTTTCGCTTTTGGTTTGTTGTCCCCCATGAAATCATCGATCGGGGTGATTTCCGAGGGCGTGCCGCCACCGATGACGCCGAAAGAATATCCCGCGCAGGGCGAGGATGACGTCCAGATTGTTCTCTCATCGTTCCGATGATATCTTTCCCGAAACGTCGTCGTCGTCCTCAAAGTCGTCGTTTGATGACGACCACCGCAAGAAGCCGACGACGTAAACGACGACGTAAACGAAGAAGAACTAATGCGAGGAATACTTCTGAAGAGCGTTTTTTCCCAAGTTCTTCTCATTTTAATGAGATATATAGTATGTGTGTAATACTTTTATAGACAAACGCGTTACAAATGCACAAACAATAAGTGATGTGTTTTGTGTGCACTCTCTCCGTCTCGCGACGAAAAACACCGCAAAAAAACAACCACCAAAACAGGAATGCACACCAGGGGCATTCGGACGAGGAAAAAGGAGATGACGTGTTTCATCATCACATGGTGTTTGAACAAAAAAAAAATCACAAAAAAAAATGAAACTCTTGTTCGACGACCAGTTTTTTTATGCATCGTGCATATTTCGTTCTGATAGTATTTCAACCTAATTAGTGCGCGGACGACGGATCAACCTCGATGCCTAAATTCCTCTTCATGAACTCGTACGCGGTCCAACAAATAGCCGCGGCTGGAACGTGGAAGAGGACGCGAGCGGTAGCGCCGGAGAACAAAGCTTTTGCGCCTTCGCGTTCGGCGACGTGTCGAGCGACTTTGAAAGCGTTGGCGGACGCGTAGACGCTTCGAGACGACGACGAGAGCGGCGGCGCAGTCGGCGTCGGCGTCGAAGATGTTGTTGTTGAAACGCACAACTTTGGATCGCCTCGAACGGCGCACGTTTGGTTCGCCGTCGCCGTTTCCACGGTTTTGCTCACGTCGCACCCCAAGGCTACCTCGCAGTGCGTTTGCATTCGAGTCTTGACGACGTCCATCGGCGTGGTCAAAAACCCGGCGATGCCTCCCGCGAAACCGCCGGCTAAAAATTGCGTTCGAAAACCCTCGTCTTCCTCTTCAATCTTTAACGCTCTCTTCGCGCTTTCGTATAAACCGACGTGAATGGCCGTGAACGGCACGTTCATAATCAACGTTGTCGGATACGATCGGTATAAAACGTGCGCGCCTTCGTTCCTAACGATTGTTCTCAGCGCGTCAAACGCGCTTTTAAACTTTCTCGTCGCCGCAGGCCCGGTGGTATTGCTACTACTACTAGAAATACTTTTCATACTAATTCTACTACTACTACTGCCGCCGCCGATACCTTCCCCGCTCATCGCCTTCACCTCGCTCGGACAGTTCCCGCCTAATTGCATTTGCATCCTCTGTTTCACCGTATCCAACGGCGTTTGCACCGCGTCTCCTACAATCGTCGCTAACGCCCCCGCGCTCGCGTCTGCCACAAACTCGCCGTACGCTGATGACGATGATGATGATGATGATGATCCTATCGGGTTTAAACGAAACATCTTCTTCCCGTACTCGTACGTGGCGAAATACACCGCGTGCGCTGGCCCAGCCCCTAACCCACCAGCGACGACGCCTCGATACAGACCTTTCACCCCGTCGGTTTTCAAGATCGATCGAATCGCGTTCGGTATCGTGCTTTTAATCATATTTATAGAACTTGTACTACTCGTTAAAGAAGAAGAAGAAGCAGCAGACGAAGAAGAAGACGCGGCGGCGGCGACCAGTTGCATTCGCGTCTTGACGGTATCCACCGGGAACATCACCGTGTGTTCCATCGTCCCGGCGAACGCTCCCGCGAACATGTGTTGCGTGTATTCCATCGACGACTTCTGTTGCGACGAAAGCGTAGTGGTGGTAGCAGTATTCGCAGCAGAAACGGCGGCAGTATTCGTCGTCGCATTCATGCTCTCAAGATAGAGCTCTCTCGAAAGAAAGAAAGAAAGAAAGAAAGAAAGAGATTAGTACTCTCGCGAGATGATTTAAAGGAAAAGAACGAACGAAAGCGGCGATCGGTGTTTCATCCAGAGTGTTCAAAAAAGGCAAACCTCAGCTGATTGTGTTTAGGGTTTACCCTTTGCCGAATGAATTTAAGGCAACCCCCACATAAAAAAAAAAAATTCTCTTATTTTTGCAGCCTCCGTGCCGGTGTTGCGAGTATGATATTTCCATCACCATGAGCGACTCTGATGAATTCGACGACGAGTTCGCTGTCGCTTCTGCTGCGCATCATCATCACGGACGTCAAAAAGAAGAAGAAGAAGAAGAAGAAGAGTTTTTGGTAAAATATCCGTCCGAGTGTTTCTCTCTGTGTGTTCTCTCTTTGGCGTATTGTTACGTCGGGTGCGACGCAACAAAACTCGCGAGTCGGTTTGCGTTTCATCCACCGAAACCGAGTCATTACGAAGTGAAAACGACCAACCGAGGGACCAGGTACCCGACCATTTCTCAGTTTCATCCGACGTACATGCACAAAAACGCGGACGCGAGAGTGGCGAGCAAAGCGTTCGCCTCGTTTCAGTGCTACGAGATTCCTTTTTTAGAAAGTCAAGAAGAAGAGAAAGGAGAAAAAAAGACTTCGTCGAAGAAGAATAGTATATGCGTCTTCTTCCGACCGGCGCCGAGAGACGCGAAGCGAGCGAGGTTGATTATTCACTCGCACGGGAACGCGATGGATTGTGGAGGTGGGTTTGAGATGTTAGCGGAGATTGGGGATCAGTTGGACGTGTCGATTTTAAGTTACGATTACAGAGGGTACGGGAAATCGGGAGATATATACGACCAGCCGACGGCGGAGTCGTGCGCGGAGGATTTACGGAGAGTCGTGGATTGGGCGACGAAAGCGAGAGGTTTAGTCGGTGGACAAACCGGAGATTATAATCGAGATCGGTTTGGTTTAGACGATATCGTTTTGTGGGGGCAATCAATCGGGTCTGGACCGTCCACGAGAGTCGCCACGGAAAAAGAGGTTGGAGGGTTGATTTTAGAGTGCGCTTTGGCGAGCGGTACGAGAGTTTTAATCGGCGAAGCGAAGGAAAAACACGGGATACTAAGCCCGGTGAGATGTTTTCGAACGTGTGAGGTGTACGATAACCAAGGTTTAGCGGTGAACGTCAAGTGTCCGGCTTTAGTCATGCACGGTATGAAAGATTTCGAGATTCACCATTCCCACGGCAAGTTGATTTTCGACAAGTTGCAAGCGAGAGGAGATTCTAAAGAGGAGAGGTTTAAAACGTACGCGTATTGGTCGCAAACAGCCGGTCACGACGACGTGTTTTACGACAACCCTCGCGAGTGCATTCGACAGGTACAAAAGTTCGTACGAACGTTACCGACCACCGAACGCATCCAAAACGCGATCGCATCGTCTTCTCGCGCGGAGAAAGGTTTATCGGCGGACGATTTAGCCAATCCTTCTCTCCTCGGTAGCGAAAGAAGGCGAGAAAATAAGGAGAAGAAACCGTACAACGATAAGTTTAATCGCGTCAATCAAGAGTTGTTTTACCAATCGCCGCCCAAGAAACAACACATGAAAAAGTGATGATTGAAGGTGTTTTGTTATGTTTGTGCGCATTATTTAGTGGTAGTACTTAGTAGGTAGTTTTATATCGTCGAGTGTTGTTTTACTTTGCGTTCTTTCATATTGACAAGCCACAACCTCAAAACTCATTTTTTTCATCTTCTTTCTTCTCTCTCTCTCTCTTCTCTTTCATTATTCTAGTACACTCATACACAATTCACACATTCAATAGATACGTCACTATTATTATTATCTTTATTTTATTATTTATCTTATTATCATTATTGGGTGGAGACGACGGCTTTGTTCATCAACAACGGCGAATCTTCGCCAGCGTTTTGGTCGACAAACTTGTTCGCCGCGGACAATTTTCTCGCCTTTCGCGCGATACCAGCGACAACCGCTAAAGTTGCCGCCATGGCACCAGCTAAGGGAGCAACTCCCGTGAACTCTTTTCCAGACGGTAAAGTGTCTCGCATTTGCTCGTCCCACATTTTAATCATGTCTAATTCCGTGATGGTTTCCTTCCCGTTGGCGATTGCTTCGCCGAGCTGCGAAGACAACGCCGCGGAAGAGGTTGACGCCACGCCGGGGTTCTTGCTCGGGTCGCGTCTGTATTCTCTCTTATAATACGAGCCAGTCGTACACGTCTCGTCGCTACCGAGTTCCGCGCCTCCGTCGTCGTCCGCGTGTCTCACAACCGGGTAGACGGATTCGAAGAGCAAACCGCACGTGGAGAATCCATTCTCGTCGTATTGGTTTTCGTTCAACGTTACCGGGCCTTTAGGTCCTCTCTCTAATTTGAAGTATCCATCCTCGCCAAAACTCGTCCCGTACGAGTTCTTCACCAGCCAGTACGGCGTGTCCCCGTACTTATGGTCGATTCCCCAACCGACGACCAAGGCGGCGTGGTTAATGGACGCGATACCTCTCCCGGCCGGGCCGCAATCGTCAAACTGAATCACGCCCTCGTCGTACATTTGTAAGTTGTTGGCATTGATACCAATCGCAACTGGACCTTTTTCGTAGATAGCTTTCATCAACGCATCGTTACCTTCGGTTTGCGCGATATCGCACATACCCGGTGTCGTCCATTTCTTCTCCACGTTCTCCATGCACTGCATCTCGTCTTGGTCTTCCTCGGTGAACGAGAGACCAGAAGAGGACAAAACGGAATCATATTTATCTTTCGACGCAATCCCGCCGCTCTCGTCCACGTACATATACGCCGTGTACATGTTCCCGGTATTACACCCGTGATCTCTGGAGTCGCAGTTCATCAACTGTTTGACGGACAAAATGACGATGTCGTCTTTGGTCATGACCGCGGCGCGAGCCGCGATGGAGTCGGCGGAAACGAACGCCCAGCACGAAGCGCACGTGTCTCGTTGATCGTGAACTTCGCCAACCAAGTCTCTCGGCCATCCTTCGGGCGGATCGGTCCACGAAAATTCCTCCGGGTAGTTATCCACACCGAGTAAAGAGGCGCGATCGTTCGGAAGAGAGGTGGAAGAAGAATATTCATCGTCGCCGACGCTCGAGGAGGACGAGTCTACGTCCTCGTCGCTCGTAAACATCTCACCTATGATGTTTTCGTACGAATTGTCATCATAGGAGGAGGCATGCGATTCACGATGCCCTTCCTTAGCCTCGTTGATTATTCGGTTCGCATCTTTGTTGTTGTTGTTATTGTTTTGCTTCACTGCAGCATCTTTTCTCGCGTCTTGATTTTGCTGTTGTTGTTGTTGATTCGGTTGTTGTTGATTGTTCTCGTTGTTGTCGTTATTGTTATCCTTGTTCGCATTTTGCTTCTCGGCTTCTTCAACGACTAAAGATTGTTTCGATTCCAAAGTTGGCGCATTGACGCGTTCATCCTCGACCGCTTTCTCCAACTTCCCGAATGCCTTCTCGAACGACTTTTCAGCCTCGGCTGGAATCTCAACTTTCGGATCGTCCGGTTGTCTCCCAGCTCTGTTCGCCGCAATCTCCATCTGCTCTTTCTTCCAACTCTTATACGTCAAATGCTTCGCGATGAACTCTTCTTGCGTCAAATCCGCGAATTCCGTCACTCGCATCCCAAACGCTTTCCCGCTCTTCGCGTTGTGTTGGTTCATTTTCAACAAGTTCGTCTCGAAGATCTTCTCTCTCTTGATTGATTCCGAGCACGGTTTCTCAATCTCCGAGGGTTTGTTCTCCAGACAGTAGTTCTTGTCGTGCGCTCTCATGAATTCCACGAAGTTTTGTTTGTGTTTGTGTTCGTTTTCATCGACTCCCGCGAGTTGTTGTTGTCGTTCGCCGATTCGCGTTTTTTCCGCCGAAGCGCCATTTTTTGAATCTTCTTCTTCCTCATCAGCTTTTTCTCCAACACCATTTCTGCCATCAAAATCGTGATTTTCAACAACGAATGAGGAAGGTAACGGCGCTTTCTTCGTCTCCAAATGAGTATTCATTCCTTCCCGATGCTGTAACTGCTGCTGCTCGAAGTGTTGTTGCTGTTGTTGTTGTTGTTGCGCGCGTTTTTCCCCACCACCGAACGATAACGAGGCGACATCATCTCCTTCCGAGGAGGATGATTTTTGCTTCTGCAGATCCCCGGAGGAATGCGCGGCCTCATTTTTCTTCCCTGTTAAAACTCTTTCTTTTCCTCCTCCTTGGTTTTGTTTTACGTTATGTTTTAAAGACAAAGAACTCGCTGTCGCCGCTGAAACACCGTTGTTGGTATTCGCAACTGTGACAGCAGAGATGACTCCAGCGCAGAGCATCGCTTTCTTCATTTCTTTTTGTTATTATTAGATATTACACGCCCAGCAGCAAAGCGCGCGTGTAATCCTCTCTTTTTTTCTGATGTGTTTGGTGTGTGTCTTTGAAAAAATGTGTTCTAAATAACTGTTTAGGGTTTTTGAAATTTTACTGAAATTATTTCTCTTTTAAGGAAACGTTTGACACCGCGGGGAAAGGGATTGTGCTTTTGTCTCTCTTCCTCTTTTTCCTCATTACTCGCTTGTGTTGTTAGAAGAAATTGTGGGTGTAGAAGAAACATCATCATGAACACGTTTACTGCGAATAACGAGAAAGAAACGCAGTCTTTACTCTCTCAGAACGAAGAAGGAGAGACTAAGAAGACTACTTCTGCGAAGAAGAATGTTTTTCTAACCGTGGGCGGTCTCGCGGCGGTCGGGATTTTGGGATTGGCGTCGTCAAAATCATCATCGTTCGGTTCCGCGGCTCCATTCACGAATGGAAGCCGATTAGGGCAAACGCAATCGACGATTCGCTTGTCCGTCGGGTGCTCGCCGCAGGACGTTTTATCCTTACTGCCGTTCGAACCGAAATCTTGGAGAGGTGCGCAGTTTATTCTTTTAGTATACGTGTATATCGTTTCGTCGTTTATATTCCTCGCGCGATCAAATTTTCTCTCGGAACCTACGACGAGTGAGAAACAGACCAAAGAGCTGCTTGACAACGAAATACGACGCGTCGCTGACATTTTTTCTACACTCTACTGTTATACCATTACATTCCAAATCATCATCTCAAAACAACATCAATGATGATAATACTATTAAAACAGGCAAAGTGGGCGCGAAATTCATCACCGCGAACATGTCCCCGAACTTTTCGTACGAGAACGCGATCGACATGCCGGAAGAAACGTGCGGCGTGTTTGCGGTTCCGCACGAACTCGCGCACGACGCTCGCTACGGTTTCTTTTTATACGAGAAAGCGAACCCGGAGAACTTTGTGTCCGATATAGGGGTCCAACCGAAAGGCGGGTACGCCGACATTGAAATCGTGGAGGAAGAAGTTCAGGAAAAGCCAATCGTCTCGAAGAAGGAAGAGAAGAAGCAAGAGAAAGCGAAGGAAATGAAGCAGAAGGAGGGCGAGTTTGAAGACGGGACGAAGATGACGCCGACGCAAAAAGAGTTCTTCGAGACGGCGACGCTGGCGCACAAAGAGTCCAAGTCCTCTTCCTCGAAGAAGGCGTCCAAGAAGTCTGCCGCTGCTGCTGACGAGGACGACGACAAAGAAGAAGAAGAAGAAGAAAAAGAAGCGAAGAAATCTTCTTCTTCTTCCAAGAAAGAAACCGCCGAGGAGAAGATGGTGCGTTTGCAACAAGAAAAGATTGACATATTGGAGAAAGAAGTCCAAGAAGCGAGAGAGGCGGACGCGGAGAAAGAACGTCTCGCCACCGAAGAGGAAGCGAAACACAACGAAGAAGCAGAACGAGAGAAAGAGCAGCTGGAGCGAGAAGAGTTTCTCAAGCAAGAGAAGGATGAGTTGGAGAAGGCGAAGACGCTCGCCAAGGAGAAGAAAAACGTCGGCGCGTTCTTCGATTGGGGATGGTGGTCCTCCTCCCTGTTCCACGCGGAAGAGGAGATTGCGCAGCAATCCAAAGAAGAAAGCGCTAAGATCAAATCCAGACGCGCGCTTCTTTCTTCCGCCCACAAACCGGTGCAAAAGTTGGCCGTGCCGCACAAGAAGACCGCCGCGAAATTGTCCGCCGAACAACAAAAGAAGGTTGAGGAGTACGACAGAGAAGTCTCGATGATCAAAAGCGCCAAGAAGCAGCACAAGGATGTTGAAATTTCCTCTGAAAACCCAATCGAAGTGGAAGTTGTGCAAGCGAGAATCGAGTACCCGGTGCAATTCATCTCTACCATGGCTTCGTGCAACACCAAGCACGAGTTGGAAGACACGGAATACTACCCGAGAAAGGGCGTTGCGAACCCGATGGGGAACAACGTCTTTATCTTTGGCGCGTGTCGCTCGGACGTGCCGAAGTGCGGCAACCCGGCGCAAAGGCACCCGGGGTCGTGCCAAGTGCCGAAACCGGACGACGATACGTTCAAGTTAGCCGTCAAGGCGTGCTTGGACGAAGACCCGATGGAAGGTAACTGCCACAAATTTGCCAAGCAATCCGAGTTTGGCGTTATGTCCATGTGGGACGTCTCCGAAGTCACCGACATGAGCGAAGCGTTCGCAGATCAAGACAGATTCAACGGCGATTTGTCGCAGTGGGATACTCGATCTGTTAAGTACTTCGACAGAATGTTTAGCGGCGCGGCGTCCTTCGACCAAGACATTTCCGCGTGGAGATACGCGGCGAAAAAGACGGACAATCACATGTTCGCCGGTGCGACTGCGTTCAAAGCCTCGTGGGAGTGCGGTTTTAGACCGTCCGGTTTACTCGACTTCCACTCGTGCACCTCCTCGAAAGTGATGGATGACATCGTCAACGGCAGAGGAGATGCGACCGGTGCCTCGACTAGCAAGAAATCATCCTCCTCTTCTTTGTACAACTCGATCTCCGCGGCGAAAACCCAACCGATCGCTGCCGCCGAGAAGCTCTCGACCTCCAACAATGAAGCGTCGTTTGGAACGGAAGAAGCTGGTGTGTTGACCGATGCGAACATTATGGATGAAGTCACGGATTGTTTGCTCGCCGAACCGGTGAGAGGTGACTGCCACGGCCAAGCCTTTGGCCCGTTGTCCACCTGGGACGTCTCTCGCGTGACGAACATGGACCAATTGTTCATGGACCCGCCGAAATCAGTCGAAGGCGACAGACACTCCTCGTTCAATGGCGACTTATCCAAATGGGACGTCTCTAGCGTCACGTCGATGATTCGCATGTTCAACAGAGCGAACGCCTTCAACGGCGATTTGTCTCGATGGGACGTGTCCAAGGTTCAATCCTTCTCCGGCATGTTCAAGCATACGGATAGATTTAACGGAGATATCACCAACTGGAACATGAAATCTGCGAAGTCTGTGGACGAAATGTTCATGATGGCCTTAAGGTTCAACCAAGACGTCTCCAAATGGTCTTTGCCACAGTGCAGAAACTACGACAGAATGTTTGAATTCACTGGTGAGAACGGGTTCGCGCACGACATTTCCAACTGGGACATGCGCGCGAGCACGCACCAAGACATGTTCAGAGATGCGTTTGCGTTTCAACAAAAATTTACGTGCGCGGATGCCGCCCACGGTCCGGCGCACACGTGTCGACCGAATGCTAGTGCGGCGACTACTCCGTTGACGGCGACGAGACAACCGGCGGTTGTGGCGACGAAACAACCGGTGGTTGCGGCGACGAAACAACCGGTGGTTGCGGCGACGAAACAACCGGTGGTTGCGGCGACGAAACAACCGGTGGTTGCGGCGACGAAACAACCGGTGGTTGCGGCGGGTAAATTTGTTCCGCAAAGCGAATACGATCGCGTCATTGATTTAGGCGCGTAATCTCGTTCCAAGATCAAACAACAAACCTCTGTACTATTCTAACGAAATAATATTTAATTATAAAAATATACAAACTACTACTAACGTACTACTAATGAATACAACTTTACTAAACTACGCCGCGCCTAATTCGTTCACTGCGTCATTCGCTTGCAACAACGTTTTCACGTCTTCTCTTTCCGTTATAAAGAAAAGGCGTTTGGTACGATCTGCGATGACTCGGGACCAAAGCCACGCATCGTGGCCAGGTCGCGTCGCTCTTTCTATTGTTGTTGATGTTCTTGTCGCAGAACTTCCAGATTCGTCTTCTTCTAGTACCGATTCCATCTCGTCTCTGAGCTTCGTCGCTTCTCTTTTTGAAATCAAGCTCAACGCGTCCAACGACTTCGACGCGCTCGTTTGAACAAAACATCCGCTCCTATTTTCCCTCTCTTCTAGCACGTACGCCACATCCTCGTCCTCTTTCGTTTCTGTTACACTACTTGTCTTCATCATCACGCCGTCCATCGCAAACGACGACGACGACGATTCGTCGTTCAACCTCTCCCCTAATCGATCGATTAACCTCTTCAACTCTTCCTTCCATTTTCTCTTTTCCTCCTCTTCGCCGCTCGTCGTTCCGCGACTACGCCGTTCCGCGTCGGCGACGACGACGAGTGGTACCGTGTCGTCGTTTACGAATAACTTCTCTTTCACTTCTCTCTCCATCACGTCTCGTAACAACCGTAAGCGCTCGTTCCCTTGTTGTTGTTGATGTTGTTGTTGTGCCATCTCGAGTGGATGTTTTCTCGACGACGACGAGTCGACGGAAACTTCAACGACTGCCAACCAAACCGAGGAAAGGACATTCACCGCGCAGTAAAATTTCCCTCTCGTTTTCGCGCCGATGAAGGACGAATCAGACGACGAAGATCCTTTCTTTTCCGTCGTCTTTTCATCCTCTTTTTCGTCTTCTTCTTCTTCTTCTTCTTCTTCGTTTTCATCGTCCTCGCTCGTAAGAAACGTCGACATGAACGCGTCCAATCCGCACAAAAACGCGCTCGTTTCGCATTGGATTCGTTCCGAAGTCTCTTTGGGATAGAAATGAACCACGCGTTCGATTTCATTGTTTTCGTTGGAGAATGAACTGTCGTACGCGAAAACGTAATAAAAAGGTGACGAGGAGGAAGGGGAGGAGGATGGGATGGTGGACATGGTGGGTTGTTGGTGTGTTTGTGTGACAAAACGTGTAAATGTTGTGTGGAGTGATTTCATCAAACTTTACGAGTTTACGCGTCATCCGGATCGGTTTCATCACGTCTCGCAAACGCATGGCCTCAAAACGACTTTTAGTACAACTACTACTCCTATAACTACTTCTAGGGTAAGAATTTCTCGAGCGCGAAATGCATGCATCCACCGACGAGGACGCCGACGAACCAGGCGCAATCGTACGCCAGCGCTAAACACTGCGGCAACATCGAAGACGGCCAGAGACCTACGGCGTGTAAAAATCCAGGCAAGTTTGCGAGGACGCCTACGGCGAAGGCGAGCATCGCTTTATAGTTGACGCCGTTGGTGAAGTAATACGAACTGTTCTTGTCGGCGGAGTATAAGTCTTCCAAGACTAAGTTTTGGTTTCGTATGAGGAAGTAATCGCAAAGCATGATTCCTAAAATCGGAGCGAGGAACGCGCCGTATCCAGTCAACCACACGAATATGTACGAGTTCGCGTCGCTGGTGAGTTTCCAAGGGAGACATAAGGTGCCTAAAATCATCGAAAGAATCGCGGACGTTCGAAAGGACAATTTCGAAGGGGCTAAATTTTGAATGGCATTGGCTGGTGCTAAAATATTCGCCGCGATGTTTGTGCTTAGCGTCGCCGTCAATATACCAATCGCGGCCAAAACGCTCGCTATTTTACCCCAATTGAAATGCGTCGACAACAACGATGTCACCACCATCGGATCGGTAATCAAATTTGAACTCGTGTTCAAAATGTGTGCGGCCGATGACGTGACCACTATCGAAGCGAATGCGAACACAGCCATCGCTAAAGGCATAGCAAACGACGCTTTCTCGAAACTCTCTCGCGATTTCGAAAACCTCGAGAAATCGCTCACGTTACATATCATCGTCGCCCAAAACGAAGCCGACGCCGTCGCCGCTTGGAAAAACGTTTTCCACGAGAAACTGCCAGCGATACTATTACTACTCATGTTACTACCACCATCATTCGTCGCAAACGCAGAGAGAACCGATTGCACGACACCTCCGGAAGAAACGCACGTAAATATAAACAAGAGAAGCGTCAAAAACAGCAAAATCGGCGCCGCGAGCTTCTCGATCGTCTTTATGCTCTCCACGTCGTTCCAAACCACGTACGCTTGCAAGAGCCAAAATATGATATAACATATGCCTCCCAAATACGGCGACGATACACCCGATGCCACCCCGAAATCTACCGCTAAACTTCTCAAACAGTTCGCGCCCACCACCGTCTGAATCCCGAACCACGCGCTCGCGATAAACCCGCGACTCAATCCAGCCACGTTCGCGCCTTTCACCCCGAACGATGACCGCGCGTGCACCACGAACGGGATCCCGTATTTAACACCCGCGTTTGCTTGCAACACAATCGGCCACACGACGAATAAATTCGCCACAAACACCAGCAATAGCGCTAGAAAAGCGCTCAAATTTCCAATCCCCATGAGACTGGAAACCAGTTGCCAGGCGGGAACGCAGACGACTAAACCGACCCACAAGGAAGCGGTATCGAAGGTTGAAAACGTTCGATTCTGTTTCAGAACGGGAGATAAATCGTCGTTGTGGAGTGCACTGGATGCTTTCGAGCTCTCGAAAGACTCGACGATATCATCACGAGTAAACCCCTTACTCCCCGTCGATGATGATGAAGATGACGATGCGGTTGTTACTCGTCTTTTCGTCGTAACGAACTTTTCATCGCGCGTTCTTCCCAAAACTGTATCCGTCGTCTGTATCCTCGTCATTTTCTTTGAAACAGCGCGACAAGAAAAACAACAACAACTGCGACTGCTAGTATAACTGCGACTATTACTGCGCGATGATGATGATGAAGACTTTACTCTCATCATCGGTATCTTATTCGATGGTGTTGTCAAAGGAGTCATGATAATGTTTTATGCTTAAAAAGTGCGGCCAAAATAAAATTTCTCTCTCTGCTGTTTTTCACTCAACAGTCTCGCGAGAAGAATTTTTGAATTTTTAACTTTTTCCTTCACGACAACAACATAAAAAGAATGGGAACGAACACAACACCTGAGTTCGGCTTTGGCCAAGACGACGACGAGGACGACGACGACGACGTGTGGGCGAACGTGGACGCCAGGTGAATGCGTTTGTTTGTTTTCTTGCGAAGAAGCTCTTTCTATTTCTCTCTCTCTCTTCTCATCTCCCGTTTTGTTTGTTCGGTTTGGGGGGGATTTTTATCATCTAGGCATCAGTGCAACATATAGTAAACTTACTCTCTGACTCTCAATAGTAACTTTGACTCCATCATCGAGCAAGCGGAAAAGGCGAGCAGGCAAAGAGGTGGTGGCACTGGAACGAGCGGCGGGAACGCGACGACGACGACGACGCAACAAACCGTGAATAATAATAATAATAATGTGAATAATAATCTCGGCAACACCACGCAATCTCAACAGCAGCAGCAGCAAGATTTGTTGCAGCGGCGACAGATGGGCGACGTCTCGCAACAACAACAACAACAGAAGAACAATACGAACAATTTAGAAGTAACAGACGCGCATTTTTTACAATCCCGATTACACGAGCTCGAGCGGAGAGATAAAGATAAAGATGGCATGCTCTCGTTGCTCCGCTCTCGCGTGGAGCAATACGAGAAGGAAAACGCCAAGCTGAAACGGGAGGCGAAGGATGCGACGGCGGGAGGCGGACAAAGTGGTAGGATAGCGATCGCGCACGGTCATCAGCAACAATCGGAGGTTGCGATCGCGACGACGTCGTACGCGAACACGAGCGCGGCGCATCACGTTGCAGCGGCAGAAATCCGAGAGATGCGAAAAGAGGTTGAAAAATTGAGAAATTTGCTCGGATTTAAAGACGAAGAGTTGCAAGAGGCGCAGGAGAGAGAAGAGAACGCGAGAAGGCGGTCGAGGAGGGAGAAACAAGAGTTGATGAACGAGATTTACGGTTTGAGAGAGCAAGTAAAGAAGAGAGAGAATGAATTCGAGGAACAAAAGCTACAGAAGAAGAAAAGAAGCGAGGATGAAACTGGGACGGTCACAGGGAACGAGGCGAAGCGAAGGAAACAAGATGTGGAAGGCGGTGGTGGTGGTTTGAGCGTATCGGATGCAATTAAACGGTTCGACAACAACAACGTCCATCAAAAGCAGCATTCCCTCAGCGTAGCCGCGAATGCTGCTACTGGTGCGACAAATCGACAAGCGCAACAACAGCAACAACAAATCAAGAACATGGATACGACAAAGACGATAGCATCGGTGCCAAAAGCAATGACGACGACGACGACGACGACGACGACGACGACGACGACGACGACATGTAAAGAAGTTTCGGACTGGCGACCGATGCTACCGAAAGCACCGAAAGGTTTGTTTGATCAAGCTTCAATGGCAGCTTCAGCGTTGTACCACTATCACGGTAATGCTACCAACAATAACAACGCGGACAATCAAAGAGGAACCTCGTCGAAGAAGTTTGCATTCTTTTTAGATTCTTTTGCCAAACGTGATGCTTTGGTGTTTCTCGGTTTCCACACTCAAGCTGTTGAAAAAGGTGCCACGTTGGCGTCTTTGAGAAAGAAGAAAAATAGTAGTAGTAGTCATACCAATAGCAAGAAAGTCGGGAGCGGACTGCGCGATATAGAGGAAGGATGGGAGTACCACAGCGTGGCGATTGGCCGAGCGCTCGCTTCTGTTTTCCTCGACGATGAAGATCAGGGAGACGATAATAGCTATGTAGACGGTACCCCGAAGAACAGCGGATATAGAATTGATAGTATCAACGAGGTATTCAGTAACGCGAATTTCCTCATCACGCTTCTTGAGGCGCTGAAATCTGTCGCAGCGTTTGACGGCGACAAAGACTTGAATCCACCGAGGAACGAGTTTGCGGACGATAACGCCCGAGATGAACTCGCGGCTTCAGCAGCGAGACTTTTGCTAATTCTGCTTAAGAACGATCAAACGTGCTGTCGAAGAGTGATTGAAGCTCGGCGGCGCAACTTGCTCAGAAATCTCTCAACATCGCAACCGCCCCCAAGAGGTGGAGCTACTGAAGATGACGAAGCGGAAGATTCTGTAGAGGAAGATGACATGATGATCACCGATAAAGCGACGGTCGCAGCTTCGATAACGACAAATGTTAGAGGTAACGAGAAGAGAAAGATCCTTCGCAGAAGAATCAACGGTTCAGAGTTTGATGTGGCGAGCGCGTGCGCCGGTTCTTTCGCCGGCGGTTCATTGCTACCGCACCCGCTCTCAACCACTGGGAGAGTTTTCGTGCACACGAAAGAGCAAGTTCCCACAGAAGATTACATCACCGCTCCATCTAAGGGCGCGTCAAAATCGAAAAAGAGCGACGCTTCTTCGAGCGCTCCTTCTCGAAGCGCTACCGCTGTAGTGGATGAGAAGTTTGATGCGGTGGCGATTGTCGTTGATTGTTTGCGTAGATGTGTTGGTGCACGAGCATGGGAAGCTACATCGCCTCTCCTAGGTGCTCTCACTTGGTTAACCTCATTTGCTGCTTCTGAATTTACAAATGGGAGAGATGTAGTTGGTAGTCGCGTATTACCCGCGAGTGATTTGGTGATGACAATGGTTGCGTCGAGACGGGCGGTCCCGACGACAAATTTAAAAACTGGAGAAGATGAGATCCCACAATCCGGTGTTATCTCGGCGCCAAAGCAGTCACAGATTACGACTTCGTGTTGGTTGAACTATTGCTTGAAAGCAAGCTCGCCGCAAGATACGCGAATGGCATGCCTGTCTCTCATCCGGACGCTATCTACGTGTAAATCATTCCAAGACGCCTTGAACGAATATGCGGTGTTGAGCGATGTAGTATCTGTTTTGAGGAACGAAATCCCTTCGACGTCCACGAATATCATGGATATTGCGACGACGCAGGATCAAAATGCAACTTACATAAACTACACGTGCTCTCGATCGAGAGAGCTCGTCGATTTATCTTTGCGCGTCTTAGCCGCGTTTGCGCACTTGGATTGGAAAGGGTGGCCAAGAGTTGTTCGTAAGGAAAACGTTTTGGCCGCAGCGGCAAACACGGCGCTTTGGGAGATGGCGGTTCAGAAAGCTAAGATCAAGACAAGGAAAACGCCGTCGTCTAAAGTCGCGCCAGTTTCTGGGATCAACGCGAGAGTCTTGCGATATGCGCTCATTATGATTGCGCATATTCTTTCGATTACGGAAACGCAGGAATCTGCGATGCGGATGCTGGCGGAGAATGCAAATTTGAGCCGCATGATGGCTCGGTGTGCAAGAGGCGCCAGTGAACTTGGTCCAACAGAAGTGAAGATTGGTGCATTTGTTATGAAATGCGTAGAAAAAGCCGCGCGCACGCATTACTATTAAAAAATTCTAAGGTCGGGTACTGGTATGTTAGCTCCACAAAAAAATGTATGAGAAGAACAATCATAGTAGTTGTCGCTCATCTTCAAATCTTCCGGAATGCAGTTCGCACCGTTTCTTGTAACCCTTGTAAACTTAGTAGAAACCCTTTCGTCGGTTTCACATTGTGCGTGTCGTGCTTCGTGTGCTGTACGTTCGGGTCATCGCAATAGCTACCAACTGGTGCACCTTCAAGATACGCAGCAATGCTCTTTAATATCGAGGCTCGACGACTTTTGAAGTGCGCTCGAACGAGCGCCTCAAACCCTACGGGTGGGCGTTTGATCGTTTGTATCATCGTCTTCAAGTTGAGAAGATACGCATTTTCTGAATACATGGCTGAGTTTCGAATGCCTTCTTCCGTTCCACGTTGTTTTTCGTAGCCCGCTTCGTTGTAATAAGGCTTATCGTTCAGCACTAACGCTTGGAGCGAAACTAAAACCTGCAACGCACTTGATGAACTGCTCCATCTTTCCGAATTTTCCTCCGAGTCCCACGTATTGAGCAACGACAGGCAGACTTTGCCTTCCTTGTACAAGTTTGGATTGAGTCGGTATCCGTACGAGTGATAATGAACTTTTGGAGGAACAGACGGATAGTTCTCGTCGAACAAAATGTCAAAGCAAAATAAACCGTCGTGGTAAGGCGTCAACGATGGTCCTTTGATCATCGCCCGCAAAACGTTCATTTTCGCTTGCGACGATTTTACCCAAATTTCGTTCGCGGGCAAGCCTTTATGTAAGATTGACCATTCTTTTTGAACAGCTTTCTGAACTTGTCGCGGCAAATTCATTTGAGAACTCGAATCTCTGAGTAAAAAATCAGAAAAGCCGCCGTCGACGACATCAAAACTTGTAGACAATGCCTCTTCATCCTCGTCGTTGATATTATTCTCATCCGCGATCGTTGCATCGTCGTCAACTTTCGACAACGTTTGCCTTGGACTGCGACAAAGAAATTGGTTCTCGAGCTGCTTCACTTTCTCCTTCCTCTCTTGTCTCCAGACGAAATTGAGCGAATCCAATAATGACGGCATTTCATCTCTAGAGGTATTGCGAGGTCCGTTCGCTTCTACCAAGGAATGGAAAGCGTTCAACCCAACCATATTTGAGCGTATACTAGAGTCCCGTAACACATCAGAAACAGTGGTCCGGGCGTCGTCTGCATCCAGAAATATACCAGGATAGGCTTTTGCGATGTTGCGTGGATGTGCCATATCCTTGTATCTCCGAGATCTGGCGGCATATTCGGCGTTCAACTGTGCTTTCGAGACAAAATCCTTCTCGAGATCACTTGGCTCTGCATTATCTCCTAACACTTCGTCGTCTTCTTCAAAGCCAGCCCCCCTTCTTCGGCGCCAGAAGTGAGTGGAGATGAGCAATAGCTTCAGCTCTTCGTCGGAATACCTGGTCAAAGTCTTCTTCAGCTCAGTATGTGCGCTGAAGCTCAGTTTTTTGTATCTTTCCATGATGTCGTCAACTGCCGCGTCGGCAGTGTCTTCTTCGAATAGACCAGGCGGTAACGCATTTTTGACCAAGCGAGATATCGAATCTGCGTCGATAGACCCACTACTCTTCTTTATATCGTCTTGGTCTTTCCCGAAGATTTTACCTCTCCAGATAAAATCCTTCGCCGCTGTATCTTCAACCATTCGACGGATTGATTCAAGTTGGCCATCGAGAAGCGAACCAAATACGGCTACTGAACCAGCACCGCGTTCGATTGTACCATTCTCATCGTCAAGAAGGTCCAAGTCTTCGCTACCGCTAACCCTGTCACTCTCCTCATCGTCGAAGGAATCGTCATCAATCGTCAAACCCATATCTCCTTCTTCTCCTTCTTCTTCTCCTTCATCACCACTAAAATCCATCATTGGCACACTGGAAAGTTCCGAGTCTGAAAACCCATCATCAGAATGTGTTTCCGAGATTCTGCCGGTGGGGAAACTCCCCCATGATTGGTCGTCTTCCTCTTGGTCTAACTCCGAATAATAATCTTCGTTCTCATCTGTTTCCCATCCGCTCTCCATAGAATCGTCTGAATCGCCATCATCCGAATCACTATCGTCTGAATCATCCAAAAGCTCGCACAGCTCGATGTTAAAAGGCGGTTGATGTGTATTTGTTCCACTACCCCACGCTATCTTCATCAGACCAGCACTCGATTCTACGATCTCTCCGACCCACGAAACGTCTTGTACAAAACTTGAGATGTATGTACGCGCGCCGAATTCGTCTAATTTAGTCGAATTCAGTCTAGGGTGTTTCGCGTGTCTGTGCTTGTAAGCTTCTGCGGCGGCGAAACCCCACACTCGCCCGTGTTCACCATGCGATTGTTGCCATTCCGGGGAAGTTGCGATTAACCTTTTTGGAGTTTTGGAAGATCCTCGGAACCAATACACATTCTCCTCGAGTTTGGGAACGGACCACGGGTTCCCAGGTACAACTTGTAATTCGCGTTCATAGAAAGGCACGAAAACATCCTTCACAGCACTGCACAAGAAGTGAACAGGATCGCGTTTTGTGGCGTCGATATGAATTGATCCTAGTATGCGTTCACACGCCGCCAACGCATGCGGTGGCGCCAGATCACGATTGAAAATATCGTGATTCTTCAACTCGTGCATGAATCTGGTCGAACCCCACTGTTCTACTAAAGAGTCTAAAACTTTAGGCCCAGTCGAAGCTGAAACTTCTTTGTTATTGTCATTAGGAACAGTCATGAAATCTTCGATGCCCATAGTATCAGGCTGATCATTTTCCACAAGCAATTGGTCGATTCCCGGAATATTTCTCAAAACGACGTCATTTCCAGACGCTTGGAACAATACCGAAGGGTATGACTGAAGTGCGTACACCGGAACCGTTTCTCTGGACTTAAATCTTACAACGCCACGTTTAGTACATTCATTTTCTCCCGCTTTTCTTTTCTTTAGCTCCAGTAACTTGTTCATGGTATTGGCGTAATATTTGTTATAGTGATTATCGAAATACGAAGCACCGCCGCCATCGATGGAAACTTGCGGGGGTTTACCTTCGCTCGAGAAATCATCATCATCCCAGTCTTCGCGCCATTTGAGCTCCATGACGTGCGGTGGTCGTTCTTTACCTTCTGCGTTTGCTAAGAACCTCTCGTTATCATTCTCTGAAGCTTCAAATACAAACGCATCGGCGATCCAGACAACGTCTGCCGTGCGCTCTTCGCTGTTCGTAGCTTCGACGTAACCAACTGCGAAAGTGTCAAGAACTGTTTTCTCGCTATACTGTTCGCGTTTCCTCATTAAATCGTCCTCCCACGTCTTCTCGAGATCTTGCACTTTCTCCGACCCGACAGCTTTCTTAAACTCGCTGGATTTCACCACAAAGTCACCGCACATGTACACGTGGTCTTCTAAGTGTTCCATTTTCAATAAATCTTTAGCCTTTTCAAGCGTTCTGGACCCGTCTTGCCACAGAACTTCGCACGTGGTTTCAGTAGAAATGACGCGAGCGCAATAAACTTCATCGTTTGACGTTAACGACGATTTGTAAAAGTTCTGTTTTTCTTCCTCTTTCTTCTCCTCCTGCACCCAAAGCTTCTCGCGCTTTTCTTCGAAGCGAAGCGCGCGTTTATGCGCTTCCGGAAAGTATTTTTTCAGAGCATTTTTATCGCACAAGACGTGATCTCCGGCTTGTAAAAAGTGAGCACAGAACTTATCGACAACGGTGAGCATTGACGATGGCATATAGCGCGGAGGTTTCTCCTGTACTTTGCACGAACTTTCACACCATGGCGGCAAAAAATGTTCAGGATTGCCATCGGGAGGCGCATCTTCTTCTTCTTCTAAAACTACTTCTTCTTCCTCGCAAGGAAGTTTCTTCGGTGCAACTCGACGTAAAGGATCGTCTTTATACTCTCGAGCATTTCGTACCATACCTTCTTCTTTATAAAGGTGTTGCATCTTCCACTTCACCTGTGCCATGCCGTCGTGGATGGATTTCACGACTGCCCTTTGCGCCATGCTATGCTTTTGGTATACAAGTTTCTTGCACACAACGGCCATCTTTGCGTCGTATTGTTCGTCTTGTTTACTTGTAATTTCTTCGTAATCCTCTGCATAATGGGGTTCGTTATCTACTGCAAACGCCGAAAAAAGTGTGACCCATTCGTCGTCATCCTCGTCACCTTTAATCCAACAGTGTTCGAGAAAATCTGCGCGGTCGAGTCTTACCTTATCCCTTCCATCGCGCAGAACTTCCTGTACAGCTCGCCCTACTTTTTGTTCCTCCACGTCAACGATATCGCCTGGGCGATAGCACCCGCACTGCGTCGATGCAAGATGGAACCTGTCAACTCTACTTGATTCGGCCTCGTCGCAATGGCGGAGGCCGAGCGTGTTCATATAATAATATTCCCGTTCCTCTTCGTCCGATAATTCTTCACCGTCGCTGGCATACTCGTCCGATTGCCCGCTCGGCTTCACTTCCACTAGCAAATCTGGCAACTCCTCGTCCAGATACGCGTGATTTTCGACATCTTCTCGATCTTTTTCTTTCTTGACGAAAGCATCACCGGCTGGTAGCGGCCAAGAGGGTTTCAGCCATTTCCCGGTTTTCTTCTTCTTTGTAGCCTTCTTTCCGTTGTCCTTCAACAATCCCACCCTGATAACATCTGTCACAGTCTCTACGATCCCTATCCAGTTTCCATAAACAACCGTGGCCTCAGGATACACTCTCCGTAACGTCTGGCACTCGTTCGAGTCTACTCCGTCCGCGTACTCCTTCGTCGCCGGACAGAACAGCGTCGCCTTCACGTTCATGTCCACAATTTTCCCGCACATCCCCAACGTATTCTTTGCCTTCACGCAATTATCGCCAACTGCGAAATACCGTCTGTCTAATATCGTCAAGTCCTCTACTTTAGAACAGATCAAGTCTGACCCCCCTTTGTTGACTCTCATCCCACCCCAAGTCTCTCCCATTTTCAGCTCCGTCGTCCCGAACGCGACTAAAACTTCCGTGTCGTCCTCTAAAATCTGTCCCTCTGAGTCGTAATCAAAAAATTCCGAATCCGAGTCGTGATAGGTATCCGCGACTGTCCCTATGTGGTACGCGTTCTCAAACGCTTCGTTTATTTCTATCGGTACATCTTGTTCCTCCTTTTCCTCCTCCTCATCCTCCTCCTCCTCATCACCT
>JACLAB010008411.1_pt1 | contig 56452 bp, 38 predicted proteins | sample 8027921 | NCBI WGS metagenome assembly JACLAB01 (sample SAMN15725117, study PRJNA655200) | protist metagenome | isolation source: fluorescence activated cell sorting (FACS) single amplified genomes of... | place: USA: West Boothbay Harbor, Gulf of Maine | collected 2000-07-19 | reverse complement strand
GACGCCGCGCCGGCGGAGATTGCGCGTTGGGCGCGCGACGTCGTGCACGCATTAGCCGCATAGCGCGTCGCTGTCGTTGGCAGCGCACGATTAGATAGCACGTAGTAGCGTTTACGAATAGAAGATGATTGAATTGACATTGACGACGCGGTTGTCAGAGGGCCAACCGTAACATTTCCGCGAGTTCGGCATCGTTTAACGCCACGGCGTTGCCCTTCATCGATGAACTTTGCTTGCTCTTTTCAATCACGCTCGGGAAGTCGGACGGTTTGAGTCCAAAAGACCCGAGACCGGGCACGGAGCAATGCTCGACGAGGTCGACGAGAAACGCGACGCCGTCTCGCGCGGTGGCGTTTGGATTACCCGTAATCGCGCGCGCGACATCTACGTACCGCGCGAGCGCTCGCTTGGCCAGCTCCGGGTCATCTTTCGATACGCGTCCTTCTAACGCGCCAATATTAATCGTCCACGAGTGCGGTAAGAGGGCGGCACAAATGGCGCCGTGCGGCGCGTGCAACAATCCGCCCAATGTCCCGCTAAATCCGTGCACGGCGCCGAGCTTCGCGTTCGCTAGCGATAATCCACCATAGTACGAGCACAAGCACATTTGTTCGCGCGCGTCGATATCCGAACCGTCATCTACGACGCGTCGGAGCGCGCCGGCACCGGCGAGAATACCCGCCATCGAAATCGCATCCACCATCGGATTGGGCGCGCAGCATACGTACGGTTCAATGCACTGCGTCAACGCATCCAAGCCCGTGTGCGCGGTGACATCTCGCGGGAGCGTCAACGTTAATAGCGGGTCAATTACCTGCGCGTGCGTGGAAACAATGCAAAGTCAGTCAATCGCACGCGATGGATGGCGCGAGAAACGAACGGGACAGCCAGAAAAAAGACAAACAAAGACGACGCACCGCAACGGATGGTAACATAAATGGATGCCTCATTGACACCTTTCGATCGCCTGCCTCCAAAACTGAATTCTTCGCCACTTCCGCACCAGGCCCAGCGGTGGTGGGAATCGCAATAAACGGCGCCGTGCGCTTCGTTAACGGTTGCGCGCGGCCGACGACTTCTAAAAATTCATACAAATCCGGCTCAGCGCCGCCGTTGGTAATCATCGCCGCCACACACTTTGCCGTATCCACCGCCGTGCCCCCACCGACGGCTACGACGATCCCACATTTGTTTTTCGTGGCGAACTCGATGCAAGCGATCGCGCTCGCCACCGTTGGCTCACCTCGCGGGCACCGAAACGTCGCCGCGCGCGCCCCGAGCTCACCCACCAATTTCTCCTCGAGCGGCTTGGAAAACCGCTCCGACTCGCCAGTGACAATCAAAACTGGATTCTTTGTCGTGTCCACGCCTTCGAGCTCGGCGAGCTCGCGAACGAGCGCCGGTACGCGGTCAAACGCGCCACGACCGAAAACCATGCGCGTTGCGGTTTGGAATTCAAACGGCGCCACCGCCGCGGCGGTGCGCGACATCATCCGTCGCGGCGTCGACGCACGATTCGTACGCGAGTGTTTCGCGGCGTTCGCGTTCACCGACGTCACGTGCGTCGCCTTCGCGGCGCGCATGCCTCACTTTATCGTGGGTAAAGTGACGCCATTCGTGCGCCGCGTCAACACTCATGGCTGACGGCGCCGCGCGCGGCGGTACGCGCGGCGGACGCGATCAATTCTCGTGGGATAACGTGAAATCCGACGCCGACCGCGAGCATTACCTCGGGCACTCCGTCAAGGCGTCCGTCGGGCGTTGGCAAAAGGGTAAAGATTTGTTTTGGTACACCAGGGAGAGCGGTGCGAACGACACAGACGCGCCGACGAGCGCGAAAGACGCCGCGAGGGAGTTTGCGGCAATCAAGGCGAAAGAAGATGCGGCGATTGCTGCGGCGTTGGGGTTAGAAGCGCCCGGATCGAAGGGTGAGAAGCGCGGGAAGTCGTCGTCACGAAGACGCGAAGACGACCGGGACGGCGACAAGAAACATAAGCGGAGCCGACGGCGACGGCGGGATGACGGTAGTGACAGCGATAGTTCGAGTAGTAGTTTGAGTAGTAGTTCCAGTTCGTCGTACGAGCGGCGTCGTCGTCGACGAAAGATGAAAAAGGAGGCGAAGAAGGCTAAAAAGCAAAGCGAGCGCCGTTCGAGGTCGCGGTCAAGGTCGCGCAGCCGCGAACGCGAACGGTCGCGTCGCGAGCGATAAAACGCTCATGCTCTTGATTTGTGTTCTGTGTATAAGTCATATCCAGCGCCGTCACGGGTGCGATACAAATGTAGCGTAATACGAATAGCGATTAATTTGAAGGTGTCACCTCACTTTGTGCCTCTCGCGCGCGCCGCGCGCTCTCGCACGCCGACGTCATGTCCACCGCCCATCTCCCGCCAGACGTTCTTCAAAACCTCGCCCAGCACATCGCCGAAGACGTCATCACGGGCAACTATGACTTTGGGCGACAAAAGATTCGCGTCGTTTCCACGGTGAGCTTTGGTTTTGGAAGTTTGTCCCCGACATCCTTGGTGTGGTACGCGCTCTCTCGCCTCGTGCTCATCGGCATCCTCGCCATCGTCATCGTCGGTGGACTCGTGTACACGCATCCGGATGCGGTGTACGCGCGCATCGATGCGTGGATGCGGGCGCGGCTGTTGAAGGAGGCGAGCGAGAGAACGCGGTGCGACGTAACCGTCGAAAGCATTCGCGCGCGCTGGAATTCCGTCGTCATTCGCGGGTTGGTGATTGGGAATCCTAAGAAAGATGGCGACGGCGACGCTGATTTTAAATCTCCGCACTTGGCGTCGTTTAGGGAGATTAAAATTGCCATGCACTTTCTTTCAGCGGTTGGGCGGGTGCAGCGAGGAAATTTTATTGCTGGATTCATGACGACGTATATAGACGAGATATTCATCTCTGGTGCGCGCGTTTACGTCGAAGACGCGGGGAAGAGGAAGAACTATCAAATCATGAAACCTCCTCCGACGACGGTGACGACGACGCTGACGGAGAAGAAGGATGATGCGATAGCGGAGGCGCCCGCCGAAGCCGCGACGTCGACGTCGTTTTTCGGTGGGTTGACGAGCTCCTTGGAAGCGACGCAAAAGGCGTTCGATGCGCAGATTCAAGAAGCCATGAAACTTCCGGGCGCTATCGGTGAATCAATTCAAAGTGTCTCTAGCGATCTCACTAAGCGCATGTATGCACTGGTGGCGATTTTAGATAAATTACAACGCGTGCCAGTGTTGAATGACGACGAAATGAGCGCGTTGTCAAGCGACAAAATCCATCGCGCGCCGACGGTGTTGCGGATGCAAAATCTCACCCTCGCAGACTGGAACTTATCAATTCTTTCAGTCGCTGAGACGCCATTTTCGTTGAATTGGGAATTGAATAACTTTCTCGGCAATCCGCGAGAATTGGGCAAAAGCGTCGCTGTGGGATTGGTGCAAGAAATAATCAATGATTTCCATCGAAAGATTTTTGGTGGCATCACCAACGGTGTGGGCGCGATTGGAAACGGTATATTCGACGCGGGCTCGTTCGTTGTCGGTGGTGCCGTCGGTGGCGTCACGACGGTTGGAAGTGGACTCGTGAGCGGCGTCACGACGGTTGGAAGCGGACTCGTGAGCGGCGTCACGAACGCCGGGCAAGCGCTCGCATCAAGCACAAGCTTCAAATAATTATACTAGAATATACACTGCTGTAAACAATTACTATTGCCGCCGCTACCACACGTGCGGTGCGTCTCTAAAACTACGTTTTCTTACCGATGCCGCGAGCAGAGGCGATGGCTTCTTCGGCACGCGCTAAAATCACACTAAAATCCACATCGTTATGGCGCTTCCACGTGTGATGGCGCGCCCATTCTTTACTTGGGAACGCGGGTGAATTCAACCCGTGTAAAATTCGAGCGACTGCGCGCGCAGACATCATCCCAGACCCGCCACCTTTACCGCCGCTTCGATGCGCCAACAACGTCTTGACATCAGGGCCGAGCAACGTCGACTCGCGCTTGACCACATCTGGCGGCGACGGGAGCATGTCTGTGTTCTCATCCAAGTACTCCGCCAGGCATGTACGTAATAATTCGCCCTGCGCATCTTCGTTTTCGGCGTTAGCGGCGTTGTCCATGGCGATGTACAAGGCGTCAATCTTCCCGACTGAACACGCCTCGATGTCCCGACAATGGTCGGCGAGCGCTGTGGCGAGCGGTATGATGTCTTTTGGCGGTTGACGAATAATCTCAAATCCCACCGCGCGATCAGATAGCTCATACCGCACTTGATCGTGTTTTGATAGTGCCTTCAACTGCGCGGCGACATCGTCAAATCCACTTTGCATGAGCATCGCCGCATCCACAATTTTAAACTTGTACTTGGACGCCTTTGGTTTCGGCACGAGCTTGGCAATCGCCGCCGCAAGTGGGCACTCCTCACCAATCTCCGCGGGCGAGCGACCGTAGAACTCAGCCTCACATGTCGCCCGCAGATCCGGTAATACGCGAATGAGTCCCTTGGCGTGCTGAGCGTCGAGCTCGTTCACCGCCGACGGATCACGAGAACGAATATCAATCAATCCTTCGCCCCATAAATCCAAACACGACAGTACGGTTTCAATCGCCTCGATGCGCATGTCGAGCTTGATTTCCATTTCATTCGCGGCGATGGCGCCGACGCATGGCGCCCACGCCTCGTTCTCGCCGGTGCTTTCCTTTGCGCTCACCGGACCAGATTGAAAGATGTGCTGGAGCAACTTTGTGATGGATGGACGGTCGACTCCGTCCGCGTAGGTCAGCGACCTGGAGCGCAAATAGTCCACTGGATCGATAAACGTAACGCATGCTGCCGGTGCACCATCGCGCCCTGCGCGTCCAGCTTGTTGGATGTATGCTTCGGGCGAGCGCGGAAGGGCAAAATTTATCACCGCGCGCACGTCAGATTTGTCCAATCCCATGCCAAACGCAATGGTGGCGACGACGACGCGAATCTTACTCATCATAAATTCGCTCTGTGTCTGACGCCGCTGCGCAGGTTCTTGTTTTGCATGATACGATTTGGCTTTGATGCCGTTATCATACAAGTATGTCGCCACTTTATCGGCGTCGGCTCGAAAAGACGTGTACACGATGACGCTTCCGGTTTGGAGTAATTCGTCATACTTTAACATGTGTAGCAATGTCTTTTCGCGCGCGAGCTCTGGAACACGCATGACAGACAAAATTAAATTATCACGCACGCGCACGTTGCGCAGTACACCGTCGCTTGGAATTCCGAGCTGTTTGATGAGGGATAATTCGGTCTTTTTCGTCGCCGTGGCGGTGAGCGCGAGCGTCGTCTTTGCCCGCACGCGGTCGCCTAGAATACGCCCCAGTCGATGATACGCTGGGCGAAAATTGTGCGACCATTCACTCACGCAGTGTGCTTCGTCAATCACCGCCAAGGAAACCCCACCTTGAAGATTTAGCAAGTCGTTCACGAAGTGTTCATTCAATAGTCGTTCAGGGGAGACGAAGAGAACTTTGAATTCGCCAGCGCGCAAGCGCGTCAACGTTTCCCACATATCGTTCCGATGCATGTCACTTCGTAAAGAACCCCCTGGTAGAGATGGCGGAAGTGAGTCTAACTGATCCGCCATGAGCGCAAGTAACGGCGACACGACAAGCGTGAGCCCGGGAAGGAGCATGGCTGGAAGTTGATACGTTAGACTCTTCCCGGCGCCCGTCGGCAGCATAGCCAACGTGTTTTCCCCGCGTAACACGCGCTGGACAATCTCCAACTGCCCGGGTCGAAAGCCATCGTGGCCAAATCCACGCTTTAAAACATCCGTGAGATTTTCTTCGCTTGGATTGCGCGCAGCGAGGGCGATTGCGGCTTGCATTTCTGGTCCAACTTCAAGTCGAGCGCGTCGCTCAGCCTCCGCCTTGGCGCACTCCGCGGCGGCAGCGGTAATGTACTCGCGTGCTAAGCCATCCGCAGCTTCTCTCGCCTTGAGCGCTTTCTTCGCCGGCGTGAGCTTATCAACCATGGCAACATCCGCCTCGGGAGGTGGCTCTGTCCAGTCGCCCGACGCCCAAATTGAAGGCGGTTCGGCGTCAACCTTTGGCGCGTCTTCGCGATCCTCCGCCTTATTCTTCCCTCGCCGACCACCACCGTAGCGATAGTGCGTCGCCGCTTTTTTACGCGCACCATTTTTTACCTTGGACTTGTACGTACGCTTCAAATTCGTCTTAACAAAATTACCCTTGGACGCCTTTAACTTGGCTCGCTTTTGTTCAGCTTCGAATTCGGCACGGATGTCCGCAGCTGTCTTTGGCTTTGTCGGCTCCGACGTCGCCGCGCCTGCATCGTGTGCCGCGCTCGTCGACGCATTGCCACCCGTGCGCGCCACCGCAACAGCACTCACCGCAGTCGCGCCCACCGCCACCGGTGCATCCGTCTTTTTCCTTCGCTTTTTCGTCTTGTCCTCATTCAACATCGCGCTCACGCCCAACTCCATCGTTTCCCTCTTCACTCGATTCGCATCGTCACGCATCGCTGCAATCGTCGCCTCACATAATAACGGCACAGTCTTTCCATCCTCTCCAATCGCGCGCTCGCGCGCGCTCTTCAGCGACGCGAAAGCTTTCGTCGAAGTCGCGCCGCCGCCGACGCGAGACGCGAAATCCGTCTTCACCGACACCGTCGTCTCAACCAACGGCCGTCGCATCACTGACGTCTGTGCGACCGCGCCCATCGCCACCAACGGTGGCACGCATCCATTTTCATCGTTCCGCGTGCGGTTCACCAATCTCGGAGATCGCCTCGGCGTCAAGGAGAGCTCCGTCGCCGGTCGCGTCCGCGCCGCCTTGACTGGCGTCGCCTCGATCGCCTCATCATCGTCATCACCCCCGCTCTCCGTCGCCGCCAGCCCGCGCTGAATGTCGCGGTAACTCACCGTCTTGACGTTCGCGTCGTCTTCAGCGCGCGAGACCGCGGCGGTGGCGCGACGTTCGGGCGTGCGCGCGGCGCGAGGCGCGCAGCTCAGCGCCTTGTATTCAGAATACATCGTCTTCACCGCGACGTCCGCCTCGACGTCGGCGCGAACGGGCCTGCGCCCGCGCGTGGTTTGAAACTCATGCTCCCAGCGTTTGATTCGCGCCTTGAGCGCGTCGATGTCGACGCGCGACGCCATGGACACGCGCGCGGAGCTGTGTGGTGACAGCTCGAAATGAATTTGAATTTTTGTGTGCGCCATTGTGCGCCGCGCGCGATCGCGTCGTCGCTCGTGCCACCGCGCGCGTCGCGTCGAGATGAAGTTCAAAGCCACGCTCGGAGACGTCGGTGCGCGCTGGCTCGATCGATTCGTGCCGATATTCGATAAACTCGGGAGCGAATGTGTGCTCTTGTTGACACCATCTACGCTGTACATTTGCGCGAGCGCGCGCGTGGGCGGGGGCGTGGAAACGCACGTAGACTTTAGAGTGGATGAAATTTTTGAATCGTACAAGATTTCGAGCGTGAATGCGGATAAGATTGCGGTGAAATTGGAGCCCATGCAATTGGCGCGCGTGCTCAGAGGGTTGATCGGCGTGGAGGCGCGAAGCGTGGATGTCAAGTTGATTAAACGCGTGCTATCTCCGGAAATATCCACCCGTTCGATGCCATTTGTGAATTTTACCACAGTACAGTGTGCGGTGGATGTGTCGCAAGACGTGCCAGTGGTTGGACCGCTGAATAGAATGGAGGTGGAGGCGTACGAGACGCTCGTCGGGGCGAATGTCGTCGACGTGCCGTATTGGCTCGACGCCGACCGATACGCGTTGGAGTCGATACGTGAGACCATCGAACGGTTTTCGAAAGTCAGTGAGAGCGTGGAGATTACTACGACGCGCACGGGGGCGTTGTATGTGAGCGCGAGTAAATATTCTGTGAGCGTACTCGGGACGGAGTATCGCGGGTTGCGCGTGTTGCCGACGGATGCCGACGAGTACGACGAACACGCGCGCGAACCAGCTACGGTGAGCGCGCGATTAGCAGAGATTAAGTCCACCGGCGTGGGTAGTACGGTGCGTGTAAACATCAAGCATTTATCGCGAGGCTTGCTCGGGTGCTCGAGTAATCCGAGCAATTTATTGATTGGTTTAGCCGCGCGCGGGAATTTTCTAGAAATGGTGTTTCGGTACGGCGCCCAAACCGAACAGGAAGGCGATTCGGTTGGATTTATGGTTCGCATTCCCGTACAAGATGAAGCAGATGGAATTGATGATTAGATGAAGATAGCACGCGATGAATAACGAGGAGCGACGACGACGACGACGACGACGACGACGACGACGACGAAATGACACATGTAGAATGAAAACTAGAGAAGCTAAATGATGATTACAAACACGCGAACTCAATCCTTTTTACCTTGCACCATGTCGTCTTCGGCGCGCAAATACTCCCCAACATCCGACATGTGAAAGGCCACGATTGCACTCGGGTCTAATTTTCGGCAATCCTGCGTGCTCTTCGCCGCGACGCCGAATCCAATGGGAATATCCGACATGGAATAAATGACGACGCCCGCGTTTGCCGGCGTGTTTTCTGAAATCCGCCCCAAACCGCTCTTCAACAAGTGATTTCCGTACAAGAAACTCATTTCTGACGTTGGTTTCACCCACATCTATTTGAATACGTAAAGCACGCCGAGGTTAGTGCGCGAATGAGACGCATGTACATGTAACAGAGCGCGACGTCGTCCGCAGCCGTCGACGCCGCTCGCCCTCTTCGCGTACGTATATAAGAACACGTCTTCTTCATCGTTAAATCAGTTTGAAGACTGAATGTGCTTCAATCATCGGGCGTGGGCGATACAAGCACACTCTTTCCCACGCGCACGTACCTTATATTTCGCATGCGCCGCCAATAAATCCAACGCCCCGACCATCAACTTGAACTTGTCGCTGTGCGTAAACTTCCCTATGCACAACCCCAAGCTCACGAGCTGATCGCGCCCGATCGACACCGCGCGTTTCATCACATCATCACGCACGTAATACACCCGTTTCTTATGCAACCGCAAAGAATGCGGCGCATCCGTGCGCTGGAGGATATTCTCAATGTTCTTTCCGACAAACTGAAAGAGCTTGGTCAACACTTGTTCGAGCTCGGACTCCTCGAGCGGACGCATGACGCCCTGAGCGCGCGACTGCGAGTCGGGCGTGCGATACAAAAGCGTGCGTTCTGTCGCTGCGAGGCGCGAGTGGCGCGAGCGCGAGCGATGGCGTCGATGAATGGCGTCCATGCGTTCGGCTGCGCAGCCGCCAGCCGCCGCCGGGACACGAAAATGCGCCCGACCGCACTCAATCGGCGCCATTCGGTGACGCGCGCGCGTGTCCGTCGCACGACACCGCGAAAAAGTGCGAGCACGAGAGCGAACACGCGCGTTCGCATCGCGCGATTGGTGTGCATTGAGCGCGACGTGGGGTAATTGCGCGGTGATCAGACGCACATCATGGCCACCGCAGGCGCCGCGGGCGGGCGCATCACCGCCGGTGCGGGTTTGAATCTTCTCGGGCAGCACGGCGCGGATAGGAACGCTGAGGCGACGGTGTATGTGGGGAATCTCGACGCGCAAGTCGAGGAGGAGGTGCTTTGGGAGTTGTTTTTACAAGCGGGACCGGTGACCAACGTGTACGTGCCCAAGGACCGCGTCACGAGTTCGCACCAAGGCTATGGGTTCGTGGAGTATAGAAACGAAGAAGACGCAGATTACGTACGTGTGCCTTTTGTTGCGTTTTTTTTGCGTTCGATGCGACGCGCGCGCATGACGAGGATGATAAAAATATCCGCGCTTCTGATGAGTTTCGACTCATGAGGTTAAACGATATTATGGTTGAATTTCTTCGACTGAGTCATGATGCGTGTCGAACGATGCGGGTGCTCGTGCGATGGTGTAACACACTGAAGACTGACGCGCGGGTTTTTTTTACGTTGACGCACACGCAGGCGATTAAGATTTTAAACATGGTGAAGCTGTTTGGCAAACCAATCAAGGTGAACAAGTCGGCTGGGGACAGACGCGACGAAGTCGGCGCCAACTTGTTTATCGGTAATCTCGACCCGGATATCGACGAAAAGTTATTGTATGACACGTTCAGTGCGTTTGGGGTGGTGATTAACACGCCGAAAATTATGCGTGACGTGGATAATGGCGTGAGCAAGGGGTTTGGTTTTGTGGCGTACGATTCCTTTGACGCGTCAGACGCCGCCATAGAAGCCATGAATGGACAGTTCTTGTGCAACAAACAGATCAATGTGCAGTATGCGTTTAAGAAAGACTCTAAGGGTGAGCGTCACGGATCGCAAGCGGAGAGATTGTTGGCGCAATCGATTGAGCGGCCGAAGACGGTGCGTCCGCACACGTTGTTCTCCGCCGGTCCCACGTCTACGCCCACCGCGCTCGGCGGTGGTATGGGTGTTATCCCACCTCCACCGCCGGGTATGATGATGGGTAGTCTTCCGCCACCGCCACCGGGTATGATGGGATACGGCATAATGCACGCCCCTATTGGTGGCATGCCGCCGCCGCCTGGGATGAGCATTCCGCCACCACCGTTAGTTGGCCAAATGGTTGGCCAAATGCCGCCAGGGATGATGCAAGTCCCACCACCCCCACCGCCGCCGCCGCCGCAATAAATAGCCCACATGGAACACAAACATGATTAGCCAACAGACGATAGCACCGCGTTAGCACGCGTTCATGAATAAAGCACAAGTACAGTAAAAGAACATTATTATTCACAAGGATGACGAGACGAGACGCGACGAGTCTCTCCGGCATCCGGCTATCACCGTCTCGATCGAGGGCGTTCTCCTCGTCGGCGCGCATCGCTCCTGCCGAACACGCTCAACCCGAGCCATAACCCTAATCCAAACGTCAACGCGCCCAAGCCTCCCATGGAGTACTGCTCGCCGGAGTCGACGCTCCTCCGTCTCGTCTCTCCAACCGTCGCCCGCGTCTCCACGAAACGCTTCTTCGGCTCCAGCTCCCTCGCCGTCGGCGCATACCCCCGGACATCATAACGATACGGTATTAAAATTTCTTCGTTCATCTCGAGCGCGCCACCACGCGCACGCGCGCGCGCCGCCGCCGCCGCGTTGAACCGCTGCGTCGCCCAAAAAGTGTCCCGTCAGTACGCGATACTCAACACACACTCCACGCGAGCGCACATCCGTCGCGCGCACACGCACACGCACACGCACCAATAAATATTCTTCGCTCGTCCCGTGCGACCGCGCGACGTCGCCCAGCGTCACATCCGTCGCGTGCACGCGATGGAGCCAGAACCGAATTGGAGCCTCCTCGTCTTCCTCGCCCTCATCGCGCCCCACCGCGCGCGCGCGCGTCGCCATGCGTCTATCGCCGCGCGCACGATGCGCGCGCGATGTCCCCCACGCACCGGGGGTATGCGCCCGGTGGTATGCGACACCGCGCGCGAGCGTCGCCATGCGCGCGGGCGCGAAATGGCGACGTGAGCTCTAGAGCGCATCGCTTCGCCGTCAGTGTACGACGCATCACCCGCGCCGTTCCCGCCCGCCGCGCTCTCGCGACACCGACAACACACCACGAACACGACGACCATGTCAAGCGCGTTGCGACGCACGTCTACGCTCGCCGCGCGAGCGCTCGCGCGCCGCGCGGATGCGAAAACCTCCTTTGCGCGCACGCAGACGCGCGGATACGCCGCGGACCCGAACGCGCCGCCCAAGGTGCCGTACCCGTGGAACGACCCGATGAATCCGAGCAATTGGAAGGAGGAACACGTACGTGTCGAGCGATGGCGCATCGCGGCGCGGTGAAGGCTGATGAAGGCGTTTGAGCTCGCGCGTTGAGGCGATCGATCGCGACGTCAAAGGCGATCGTTTTTAGGTTGTGTATGCGCGCCAGCGCCGCGTGGTGCGCACGCAGAGGCATCGACTGACCTATGAGATGTGTTCTTGGCGCGTGTCTAGATTGTGTTTGCCGTGCTCGGAGGCTGGGCGGTGGTGATCGCGGGCGCGAAGTCGGCGTTTTCGTAAACAAATTCATAAGTCTACGCGAGTTCTAGGCGCATCGAACGTCGTCACCGCGTTCGCATGCGATGTATCAATACACACAATACGTAATTTCTCTCTCTTTCGCGCGCGCCATGCCGCGTGGTGTGCGTCGAACGCGTACGACTCAAACGACCGTCGTCGCGGCTCACACGCGTCTTGACATGTGCGCGCCTCACATCGCGACGCGTGTATGTCGAGTGAACGCGAGACGATTGCGACGCGACGCGTAGATTACACCCATTTGTGGCCGATTGCGTTAGCACCGGTGATTCCATCGATTGGATTGGCGCTTCGTTCGCATCCGGATCCTAAAGTCAGACTGGGCGCGCCAGCGGCGGTGGCTTTCGTAATCTTAGTCGGTGCGCACGGTTTCGCGCTCAACACGTCGACGGATACAAAGTAAACCATAGTGAGCGCGAGTGTGGTGCGTTGCGTGCGTGTGCGACGGTTGCGTGTGGGTGAGTCAAAGCCAAGAGGTGAGATTATGGTTTCGCGAGCCGCCGGCGTTGACTCTCGACGAGGACGCGTTCGACGCGTTGCACGACTCCCTGTGCTCTTCGCAATCATCTGTGCGGTATGCAGCGCATTCTTGGTTCAGTGCGGTGCGCTCGGGATGGACACCGCGGATGACGTCGCGACGCTACGCGTAGATTTGGAACGCGCGCGCGCGTCGGTGGAGAAATTTCGCTCTGAAGCCGACGCCGCCAAAAGAGACAAAAGAGACATCGAAGCGCGGCTGAAAACGGTGATGCAGGAGAAAAGGACGGCGATGGAGGAAATTGCGCAATTAGAGGAACTCGTTGCGGAGCTGCGGAGCGCAAAGAGATCGGATGTATTGGACATGGCGAAGAACGCGGCGGTGGGCACGGTGAAGCGGGCCAAGGCGCTCGCTCGAGACGCAAAGCCGTTAATCGAGGATGGCGTGACGAAACTCAAGCCTGCGTTGAAAAAGGCGGGCGCTTCGAGTCGAAATATGTTGCATCACGCGAGGCGGGTGCACGCGGCGAAGATAAAAGATGCGAAGACATATTTGGCGCCGTTGCGCCGTCGGATTAAAGCCAAGATGAAGACGATGGACGCCGTCAAGGCGTACGCTACGGATAAGAACATCAACTTGTTTTTTGAAGTCGTGATTAATCTCGCATTGGCTATGATTGTGCATCGGGTCATTGGGAGGATGTATCGAGGTGTTTTTGGCCGCACGTTCAAGCCGGTGCCGAGACATGTTCGTAGCAAGTCGGTGGAACTCCGTTCGCCAGAGTCGACGCGTGTGTTCGCGCCGCGTCCGTAAATTTACTTCTCTGGCGCGCAACTGATACTGGCTGACAGTAGGTATTATCTCATTGTAATGAAATTTAGTTACGTGTATCGATCGATCGACGACGACGGAGTTGAGTGCGATATGTGTGCGTGTGTGTGTGTGCTACTAATGTTCTACGTGAAATTGCAATCCGAGCTACCCCATACTCACGCTTCGAGCGTGCGTCTCCTCTAGATTCGGTGACGACGACGATTCCGCGCGTAAAATACTCATCACTCCAAATATACCTCCACCTTTCGTGCGAGCACGACTGGTCACCGCATCGTCGTCGCGTAATGATGCCGACAAGGATGCGGCGTTGAACGCGGGTCCGACTTCGGCAAACGTCATAAAGCCGAGGTTCCGTTCTTCCGCCGTCGTGTGCAACCACGCGTTATCCTTCGTCTCATCCAATAGCGTAGTGTCAAAATCATCATGCAGTTCCAAGTTTTGCTTCGATGACCGTTTCGCGTCGAGTAACTCGAGCCATTCTGGTGAAAAAATATTAAACTTTTTAAACAAAAATGACCGAAGCGGCATCAAGAGCAAGATGAAGAGCGGAAACGCGAGCGCGATGCTCGAGCTTCGAATGCCCCATAACATGCCCACGCACGCGATTTGCACGCACGTGAAAGCGTGCACTCGACTCAGAGGTACGCGACGCACGTATGACGTCGGTGGGTGCAATCGAGGTTCCATAAAGGCAATCTTGATGCGCTCCCAGAAATGGTTTTCGTACAATCCGGTGATGCCCGTGTACACGAAGAGCCCAAACAACACGGACATTGGGATGGATCTGAGGAGAGGAACGACGAGGAAACTCAACGCAATGAGGACGTTTACGAGCAACGGGCTGAGACGCTGTTCGTGCACCTTTATGACTTTACGTTGCGTCTCGCCATCGACAGTGTACTCTTCGACGTCGCTCAACGCCAAGACGTATTGAGGAGAGTGCGGGAGCGACCCCGTCGGCGGCGGCAAGCCCAAACACGACGTAATCAACACGAGGATGGACAGCACGGCAAAATTATAATGATATGCCGCACCTTTACGTAACTTGAGTTCTGGTGTGTTGCACAGTAACGTCGCGACGTTCATGTCGATGTAGTACAACGCCGTGAGCATCAGCGCCGGTCCGACGGCGATGAGCGGAATGTACGCGTCGCCCGAACTCAAATCAATCCACCAGTTGCGCGTCGTTATAGACGGCGTAAACGAGCTCGGTATCTGCAACGTTTCTAGTCCAGGAATGCCGCTGAGATACGCGGTGACGGAGGCGATGATAACGGCGACAGCGAGACCGAAATCTGCGGTGACTTCGCGAATCGTCGCATTCATGTACGGCGAGCTCCGCAGTTGCACCGCCCACAATCCGAGTTGCAACGTCATCAATCCTAAGATTAAGCTGAAAAGCGCCGTCGCAGTGGAATACGTATCGTCACCTAGATACTCGAATAAATGTTTCAATCCTTCAAAAATGAAAATGGCGCACACAAAGAGACTGAAAATATCCTGCGTAAATTTCGTGCATCGAGTGGCGACGTACGCGCACGCGTCTGACACGGCAATCATCATCATAAATATACTCGTCCACACGCCAACCCACGCAAACGTGGGTAAGAAGTCGATATTCCACGAGTCACAACGTTTAAATAGCTCAATCAGAAATACCGTTTGCGGCCCAGCCGGGCGGAGAACAATCTCTGGCTGCCCGGCGAACACCGCCCACGCGATGCCGCTGAGCGCCTGACTGCACAAGTACTCCATCGCGCCGACGCTGGCGTTCGTTTGATTATACGCCAATCCCCCAAACGCAATCGCGGGCCCGAGGCAGGCGAAATACATGTACAGCGTCGCACTCAAGCACTTCACCGGCGCCTCGAAGGCGTCGGTCCAGTCGCTCTTATAGTGCACCCATCGTCGCTTGACGTCGCCCGCGATGCCTCCGGCAAACGTCCCCGTAAATTCCGCCCCGCGTTTCGATGCAATTTCAGCCTCAATCGTCGCTCGACGCACGTGCTCACCCTTGAGCACCGCACACGCGCTTTCGTATCCCGCCAGCACGTGCGCCGCCGTCCTCGCCCCGCGCACATCTTTGACAAAGTCTGTGTCGTTGGCCAACTTTAAAAATGCAATTTTTATCGCGCGCAACGCTTCATTCCTACTCAAATCCTCCAGCACCCCTCGCGGATGCAACTCTTCGGGCACGGTCACGAGCACGACAACCTTCGTATTGCGCCCATCGTTCGCGCCCAAGTTGACGTCGCGCTCGAGCGTGGTCACGGCGAACGCGCACTCGCGTCGTTTGCGCTCGCGCTCCTCGCCGGCGTCTGCGTCTTCAGCGTCATTCTCGCTCGATGACGCCAACGCCTCGCCCACGAGCGCGGTTAATCCACACTCATTGACAGCGGTGAATACGCGCCCGACGGGCGTGCCGTGCGCGCGCGCGATGCGACGCACGAGGCCGCCGACAATGTCTGTTTCGCGCCAGCTGTGCGCGCGCACCGTCGTCGTCTCGGGCGTGAGCGCCGCCGTAAGCTCGACGAGAAACGCGCACCAGGGCGGGAGCGCGACGTCGATGACGGCCACGGCGTCCTCGGCGTCGGTGGCATCGGCGTCGGCGTCGACGTCGGTGGCCATCGACGCCGAAGCGTCGGTGTCTGACGACGTGACGCGCGGAACTGTTTTTTTTGCTATGCGGAACTATCGAATGATATTGAATGATATCGGGCGGGTGCGCGTTGTGGAGCTGGCGTCGAGTGTACAATGCGATTTTATTATTATTATTCAAAGAATCGCTCGTCGGCGTTCGCGCGCCGCGACGCGACGTTTTCTATACGTATACAAGTTAAGCAAAGCGTGAAATACAAGCCGTACGTGTACATGAAATCAACCCGCCGAGCCGCGGATGCGCGTGGGAGTTTGTTTGTCGCCGTGAATCAAACGCCATTCGCACGCGGTGACCATTTCTTCTATGAGTTGCGCTAGATCGATTTCGGGTTGCCATTGGAGGAGCTCGAAAGCCTTGGTCGAGTCGCCGACGGTTTGTATCGGCTCATCCGGTCTGAAATATTTTGGATCAACTTTGACGATGACTTCACCCGTGGCTTTATTAATACCAATCTCTTCCGTGCCAGAGTTTTGAAACTCGACATCTATACCTACAGCCTTAAATGCAAACGTCACGAATTGCCGCACGGTGTGCGTCTTACCCGTCGCAACGATGAAATCTTCTGGTTCATCGAGCTGGAGCATTTTCCACATGCAAACCACGAAATCTTGCGCGTGTCCCCAGTCGCGGCGGGAGTTTAAGTTTCCAAGCTCGACTTGTTGTTGCAGACCGTGCTTGATGCGAACAGCAGCGGTGACAATCTTTTGCGTCACAAAATTTGCGCCGCGTCTGCTCGATTCGTGGTTGTACAAAATACCAGAAACCGCGTACAATCCGTACGCTTCTCGATGCATAATCACCGCTTGGTGCGCCATGAGTTTGGCATTCGCATACGGAGAACACGGGCAGGGTGGAGTCGTTTCTCGCTGCGGAAAGACTTTCGTTTTGCCAAATATTTCAGACGAAGACGCTTGAAAGAGCTTGATTGCTTGATTAACCGTCCGAATCGCTTCAATCACGTTAAACACCCCCAACCCGACCGATTTAACCGTGGACAACGGCTGTTGAAACGATAAGTGCACGCTCGACTGCGCGGCTAGATTATAAATCTCACACGGTTTCACGTGTTCAAATAATCGCACGAGTGCCTCAAATTCGAGAATGTCTCCTTGATGAAGCACAAAACTCGAGCGAAACGGCGAACTCGCGCACATGACGTGCCGCAAACGCTCAGGATAATTCTGCCACGTGCTATGCGTCAAGCCGTGCACGATGTAGCCCTTGGAGAGGAGCAAGTCGGTCAAGTAACTCCCCGTCTGTCCCGTAACACCTAATACAAGTGCAACTTTCGGCGTCGTCGTCGCAGCTGCGCCCTCGTCGCCGCGCTCCACGCGCGCACCGACGCACGACGATGGGCGCGCATCGTCTTCGATGTGTTTCGGCGCCATCGTCGACGATTCGCGCGTCGACGATTCGCGCGTCGACGTCGCGCGCATGCCGGAACATGTCCGGAACACCCGATTCCATTTTTTGACGACGTTGATCCTCTCTGTAGGTCTACAGTATGTACTTCGATTGCGCTGTGTTGAAGTTCGGACATTCGGTTAGTCATATGTGTCTTAGAATACGTAGAGCGTTAAAAACCGGTGCTGCCGCGTCATCAAGGAGCCCTATCCATCGTCGGCGCTCAACCGCGCGCGCCGCGCCGCAGAACACCGCGCGACGCCTCAGACGCCGACGGAGTGCGCCGAAACAATCGTCCATGCTCGCACACACCGCCGCGAACGCCGCGCACTTGAGCTCCCGTACGCCATCCCGCGCGCAGTTGACGCGCACCACTGTTCGATCGACGAGCGTTCGATCGACCACGCTCACGCGCGCCATGGCGTCGCAAGATGAATTGAAGAAGCTCGTTGGATACAAGTCCGTCGATGATCACGTGCGCAGTGGGATGGTTGTCGGTCTCGGTACGGGATCGACGGCGTATTTCGCCGTGGAGCGCGTGGGGCAAAAGTTGGCGAGCGGAGAGCTCAAAGACGTCATTTGCATCCCGACGTCCGAACGTACGCGCGAACAAGCGGAATCTTTGAACATTCCGTTGTGCACGTTGAACGAGAAGTCTGAACTTGACGTCGCGATTGATGGTGCGGATGAAGTCGACCCGGCGCTCGCGTTGGTGAAGGGTGGCGGTGGCGCTTTGCTCCGCGAAAAGATGGTTGAAGTGATGGCGAAGAAGTTCATCGTCATTGTTGATGAATCCAAGTTGTGCAAAGGCCTTGGCCCGGGCTTCCCTTTGCCGGTTGAGATCACTCCGTTCTGCCACATGCACACTTTGCGCACCGTTGCCAAGCTTCCGGCGCTCGCCGGGTGCGAAGCCGTCTTGCGCATGGGCTCGTCGAGCAACAACAAGAATGACGGTGACAACATCGCTGTGACGGATAACGGCAACTACATTGTTGACTTGCACTTCAAGACCCCGATCGCGGATCCGGTTGCGGCGGCGAGCCAATTGAAGAACACCGTCGGTGTCGTTGACCACGGTTTGTTCGTCGGCATGTCTTACCAAGTCATCGTCGCGGGCAAGGATGGTATTCGCGTCGCGGGCACGGATGGCGAAGCGGCGTGGTGGTAGAGAGACAAAGCAAGCATGCCTTTTATTAATCAAAAAGATTTCTTATACAAAACAAGCGAAACTTTGCATTTCTGAAAAGCTTTGCGTAGTCGCTAAATTCTCGCTAACTGTGTGCGTGTGTCTTACACCTTTTGCACGACATTCCACTCGCGTTCCTCCATGTGAATCAAGTAGCATAGTAGACGGTAGAACGCACTCAACTCGCCGAGTGACTTTGCCGTGCGTTCATTGATCTTTGCCTCAACTTTAATGCCAGGCACCGCTTGGAGTAACACCCGAGGAAGTGGCTCTGAAAACGACTTGCATCGCTCCCACAACTCATCGCCTTGTTTACCAACCTTGCCTGGAAATATGCACGCTACCGTGGCGCCAGCAAACGCCAAGGATGCTTGAATCAGCAATTCGAGGTATACGAGCAAGCACGAGGCAACTTTGAGAATTAATCGAAACGGCACGATGGAGCCTTTGCCGACAACCACAAAAGCATCGAGAGTAGCGTGTGCGGCGGCATCGGCTCTCGATGCAAACGTTGTCGATTCTTCATCCTTTTTCTGCTCTTTCAATTCGGCAATGGTTTTTTTCGCACTTGCCGCAACTTCCGATGCGCGGAAACGCATCTTTGAAATCATCTCCGCCTCGTGCTTCATGAAGGAGCCAAACTCTTCAGCGTGTCTCGCTGCTGCGCGACGGGCCGATTCTGCAGCCGCAGCCGTGCGCAGCGCCGCAGTTTCAGCGCTTTGACTCGCCCACTGCTGACATTCAGTGGCCCAGCCGCTGTACGTGCGCGGGGTGACGTGCAACTCTTCCGTTACTTCGTCGGTCACATCGGGCACTTTGGCAACTTCTTTCCCTTCGGCGACTGCTGCGCTTTGCCGCCTCTTACTCGGACTCAATCCAGCGTCTCGGTCAAACCATTCATGCGCATCTTCGTATCCCATGTCGAAAAGTTGCTTGAGCTTGTACGGCTCTGGTGGATACAAGCACCACCAAATTGGAATATACTTGTTCGGCTTGATGTCGGCGCGGGAGGAATAAAATGGATTGACGACGACAATGTTTGGATTGTCCTCTTTGCAATGCAACTTGCTGAACGTTCCCTTTTTAGGAAACCCTTTCCACACTTGCATGTCCGTGAGCGCACCATCGAGACACAACCCAAACCCTTTCAGCCACAAAGGTAACCCGCAGAGCGGAACAATGCACGACGAACACAGCAACGCTTGGATGAAAAAGTCGTAACTCGGGAACCGTCTGATTCTTAGATTCTTCCACGTCGGAAATATGCGCGTTATCGACACCTCAAACCGCCCTTCGACGAGCTTGTGCGCTTCTGGATCGCAAAACTCTGTCATCGCGCCTCGACAATAACTTCGAAGCTGAAACGCCCCCCACACCGACCGCCGCGCGCGCGCAGCGCAAATGTACACATACTGCACCAGCGCGTCCAAGTCACAATCCATAAACAACAATGCTCCACTAAGCGCGCCTCCGCTCGTCCCATACACTTTCACTCGCCTACACGTGCGTGCGCGCGAACGCTCACACCGTCAGTCTCGAATATTCAAACGCGCGGCAAAGCACACACAGGTACACACGCGCGCGCGCGCGCGCGCGAACGGCGCGACGACGCGACGACGACGACGACGACGTACTCATGTAACCCGCGTTCCCGCATAGCCTTCACGACCCCAATGTAATACACAAACAACCACCCTGAGCTCCCGAGGGCGATCTTGTACTCGAAATCTTTCCCACCGTTGCCCGACGTCGATGCGGCGGTGCGCGGCGACGCCGCGTCGGCGCGAACGGGTTCGCGCGTGGACGACGACGGCGATGACGACGGTGGCGGCGCCGCCGGCGGCGCGTGGGCTTTCGGGCGCGACATGGGCTGTGCGTCGAACGCCGCGCGCGCGAGTGACGCGAGGCGTGGGCCGTGCCGCGTCACGCCACAAAAGCCCTAAAATGTTCGTCGGTTTTAGGGCATAGGGTACAGTGTGCAAACTGGGCACCGCGCGCCGACCGCGAACGACGTCATTTATCGTCGCGCGTGCGTCCGCGCGCGTCGCATCGACGACGCACACGCGCGTGGACGCACAGACGACATGTATGCTATTCAACGAAAGAGCGCGTTACGCAGTGTGGACGATATCGAGCCGCGTGACGTGCGATGTGTATTTGAGTTTAAGTGCGTCTCGGATGATGTGAGGCGACGCGCGCGACGACGGTAACGCGTGTATGCGATCGACTGACAACGTTGTGCGTTGCGCATGGGCGTAGGTATTTTAATTCTATTCAGAGTGAGATGCTTGATTTCGTGGTGAATACGAATGAATCGTTCGTGACGAGTACGTGAAGTGATGCGCGACGCGACGCGCGACGATGAGGACGCCGACTGACGCGATGGGTATTTTCTGTTGTACACATACAGGTGCACCCACGGGATCGGGCAAGACGGTGCTGTTTGAATTGGCTATTTTGCACGCGTTGCGTGGGAAGCACGCGACATCGGTCGCGGCGCGATCGAATTCGGGACGGCGAAAGGTGATTTATCTCGCGCCGCTTCGATCGCTCGTGAGCGAGAAATTCCGCGATTGGAGTCATCGATTGGGACGTATTGGATTGACGTTTGCCGAGCTCACGGGGGATCGGGATTATGGTGCGGACATCTGGCGAGAAATGGAAAATGTGGATATCATCTTGGCTACGCCGGAGAAGTTTGATCGGGTGACGCGATTGGATGCGAATCGCGGAGGGATGTCATTCTTCGCCGACGTCTGCTGTGTGCTCATCGACGAAGTACATTTGATCGGGGATAGTCGAGGAGGGTGTTTGGAAGCCATCGTGAGTCGGTTAAAATTGTTGAGTAAGTCTTCCTTGCTTGCAAACTCGTATCTTCGTAGTGTGCGCTTCGGCGCGGTGAGCGCGACGATTCCGAATACAAAGAACATCGCCGATTGGCTCGGGTGCAGTCGCGCGGGATTGTGGATCTTTGGCGAAGAATTCCGTCCGGTGAAATTACAAACATATGTTCGAACGTTCCGAGATGGTTCTAATGACTTTATGTTTAACAAGTTCTTGAAAGATCACGTGTATGGAGTTGTCGTTGACTTTTATTGTGGAAAACAAACGTTAGTGTTTTGCGCGTCCCGGGACAACGCGTTGCAGGTCACCAAAGCCCTTGTCGCGCAGTCCAACGTGAATGGAAAAATTTTTGTTGATCAAAGGCATGCGATGACTCTTCGCGAAGCGTCGAATCGTGCGAAGAACAAGAGTCTCGCAGAGTGCATTTTGGGTGGGTGCGCGTTTCATCACGCCGGGCTTGAAAAGGAGGATCGAGAGCTCGTTGAAAGTTTGTTTCATGATCGCATCATTACAGTATTATGCAGCACCAGCACGTTGGCTATTGGTGTCAATCTTCCGGCGTACTTGTGCATTATTTGCGGCACCGACGTTTACGATGGCAATGGATCTTATAAGGAAATTAGCATGGACAGTCTTGTTCAAATGATCGGTCGAGCAGGTCGACCTCAATTTGACAGCGAAGGCGTGGCGGTTGTGATGACCAAGAATTCTCTTCGTCAACGATATGAAGGGTTAGTGCACGGCAAATCACCCCTCGAGTCCAGCCTTGGCGCCGCTTTGCCAGAATATTTGAATGCTGAAATAAGTTGTCGTACAGTGAATTCGAAAGCCGACGCCCACGAATGGTTGAAGAGCACATTTTACTTTATCCGCATGTGGGCCGATCCGAAAAGGTACGGACTCAAGCCAAACGAAACGATTGACGCTGCTGTGAAACGCATCGTCGACACGACGCTTGATGCGCTTATATCAGCGGGAATGTGCGCGTTGAATGAAAACGACGCACTTCTTCCGCGACGCGCTGGTGATATCATGTCTCTTCGATATTTGCGGTTCGAAACCATGAAAGGAATCATGCGAGCGATCAAGACACCGCAGTTCAGTGATTTGCTCATGATGGTGTGCTCGAGTGACGAGCTCAAAGGGATCAAACTTCGACGAGATGAGCGGAAAAGCTTAAAGACGTTGAATTTGGACGGTGAATCTGGCTTGATTCGTTACCCATTACGCGAAGCTACTGGAAAAACAAAGAAGCTCACTGTATCGAAAGTTATCCGCACATCGAGTGAAAAGTTGTATCTCGTAGCGCAGTACATGTTGACTGATGTGTTGGAACCCAAATTGACTATTCTTCCATCAATGCGCATTGAAGGCGACAAGGTGTTTCACATTGGCGTTCGCATCTTGAAAGCCGCGTCAGAGTATTTTCAATCTACTGCGACATTTTCCGCAGCCACGAATGCGTTCGCGCTCGCAAAGTCGTTGGACCAGGGTGTGCACATGTGGCCAGATTCGAAGATTCATATCTCTCAATTGAAACACGCTCGCGGCAAAAAGACGATCGGTAAGCTTTTGGATTCCAAAATTTCTACGTTGAGCGACGTTGAACGAGCTGATCCTCGCCGTATTGAGATGGTGCTCGGCAAAGACTTTCCATTTGGCAACAATTTGCAGAGTGATGTTAAAGATTTGCCCTCTGCTTTACGCATTGAGATGTCGCACGAATGTGTTGGTGTGAGCTCATGGAACATTGACGTCAAAATCTTCTTCAAAGACGCTCGAGACAACAGAATGTCACACAACCACTTGCCATCGAAATACCCTGGAACTCTTTTCGTCGGCTCCGAGCATGATGATTGCTTGTTATTCGTTGGTCATTTACCAGTCAAGGAGGTTGATTTCAATACGGATGTTTCGGCGACTGGAAAATACGACGACGTCATATTTCACGCCCGCATCCATTGTTCGAGCGCGCCGACAGGCACGCTACCGCTCTGCTTAATGGCGTGCATCATCTTTGAGCGATGTATCGGTCGCGACATGCAATTGACCTATTTCATCGAGCGTGGCGGTGGTTCCCCACGAACACCGAGCAAGCAAGTCCGTAGTAATACTGTTTCGCCATCGGCGAAGACGCCTCAATTCTCAGCGTCACCGAACTGGAAGCAAACGACGTTGGATTCGCACACAAAGCGATTCAAGCTCTCCCAAGACGACGGTAACATTCGTCGACAAGTGACATTTGATGATTTTAAAATGCCCGAGGAAGATTTGGTTGGATTGCTTCGCGCTGAGTCGCCTCGCATCGTACAGTCTGCGCTGGTGCCTGACGCCAATCTCGCCGACAGCGACGCCGACAGCGACGCCGAAAACTGGAACTTTGTGTTTCAATAATTGATATGAATCGTATGTAAAATTGTAATAATGATGTATATCGCGTTTGCGTGCTTTGTTTGTACTGATATTACATGTTTCATGCTCGTTTAATCAGCCTCTCCGCTGATTTCGCCTTCGACGCTTTGAATGCTCGCGCGCAAATCTTCAATCGCGCCGTCGAAAAGCTGTTGCAGATGTGCTGGTTGATCCAGCGTGCTATGGACGTCAACAACTACTTTGCAAGCCTTATGAAGTTTCCATAACGCTTTGATTAATCCCAATCGGTCCGAGCGCGACAGCGGTGGCGCCGGAGTGCTCGGCGACAACGTGGTCGCGGACATTGGCGTGGGCGCGAGCGGCGTGGGCAACGAAGCCACCGACGCCGGACTCGGTGGCGGTGCTCTGAAATTTGGCGATGGTGATGGGTACGATGCAGACGGTGGGGTGTCTAGGGGAATACCCGCACCAATGGGAACGACGTTTTCGCTCAGAACTCTCCGATGCATGATGGCTGGTGTAGACGCTCGAGAGCTTGGCGTTTCGGGAGCGCGCTCCACCGCTCGAGCCGGCGTGAGAAATGGCGCGCCTGCAGCCGTAACTGTCGCTGGAACTTCTACACTGAAGAAAGATTGAATCAGCGACGGTACACCACCGTTGACGCCCGCGGCGAGCGAGCCTTGAAGTAGACGCTGGAGTAACTCGGCTTGCGGCGCGCGAGCGTTTGCCGCCGCGAGAAGCGTCGTCGTTTGCTCGTCGAGCATTTGGATTGCACTCTGACACGGGTTCATCTCTTCAACCTTGGTATCCGCAATGGAGAGGCGAGGGACGAGTCCAGGGAATGCACCATTGACGGTGATGGTGGTGCGTCGTCTGCCTTGATACCGAAGAGGCGCGACGATTGGGCCGTGTTGTTGGCTCACCTCGCCGCTCTCCGTGAACAGCACGGGCGTGTCAAACGTGAATACTCTGCATTGCGAAAATCCCGTGCCCCCAACGCCGCCACCGACATCCGATTGCTCGAATGAATGCACGTCACGTTGTACAGCCATAATTTGCAAACCAGCGCAACCCTCGTCGATGATGGGTTCGACATTCGTCAACAACGCCTTGATTAGAGTACCGCTCGGCACATAGTTTGAGAATTCCTTGACGAGCTTTCGATTCATGTCGCCGAGTGTTCGGTCAAGCGATTCTCGGTAAATCCACTCAGCACCGTTTTTTTCGCCCCAGGCGTCGCCAATTAAACGAATGCGCCAGAATGTTGCGGGATCTGGAGGTGGTTTACCCTCCATGTCCCACTTGTACTGCTTTGCGTCGCCGACATTTGACGTCGCGTGCAGGCGACGAAACAACTCGGACATCATCGCGTGTGATTCACTCAGCGCTCCAAACTCTCTGTGCGACTCCCATGCGATTTGCGCAGCGTCGATGACGCGAAGCGCTGCCTCGAGGTGACCTCCTTTTGTGAAAAACTCCACCGCACGAGATAAATGCGCGAGAATTTGCGCTTCACCAATCTCCTCTGTGCCGCATCGAATACCCGCCACGGATGGCAACGGAGCAACTTTTGCAGTCAATGCGAAGAAGGAATCTCGCAAATCTTCGACGTCATGCGTAACCCATACGCATTGATGCGGTGCCGCGACAGAGAACGCTTGCATCGTTACAATCGCCGCCGCTGTCGACGCCTCAGCCGCCTCGACCCAGTTTTCTTCATTGGCCAATCTGTTTGACAGCGAGCGTAAAACTTTGACTTGCGCCGCGGGTGACGCTCTCAACGCCGACGCCAAGGCACATTCAAGCTCCACCGCACGCGGAGCATCTGTCTTGCTACTAGGATGCATCACTGCGTTCGCGAGCGCTCGGATGCACCGCTCGGCGTCCTCCAGAGCGGCGAGTGTATCCTTGACAGAATTGTTCCATCCACTCGGGCTCACCTCGGTGCCGAGTTTGAGCGCTCGCAAAGACCGGGACAAACTTTCACCACATGCGGTAGATGTAAGCGGGAAAGATGCCGCATGGAGGGCATAAATCAACGTCGGACAGAGTGTCTCGCTCGTGCCAAAGATGTCTACGGCCGCTTCGAGCATTGTTCGCAAGCTTGCCACGGCGAGCTCACATACGGGAGACGGTCGCGCTGCGGCTTTGAACACTGCCGTCGCCGCACCTTGCAAAAATGCATACGGAGAAACACCTGGTGCTGCGGCTATCGCGGGAGGAAATGCTTCAATGGGAGCATTCTTGTCGCGCGCGTGCAAGGATGCCATGAGTACTTTTCTATGCTCGCGAAGCAGCGCGTTGAGAATTGGCGCCGAAGCTTCCCACGCCGACGCGCTTTGCGGTCGAGACAAAATCGTAAGCATAACCCCGAGGACACCCTCCAAAGCGTTAAAACTTACCTCCTCGATCTCGCCACCATCGTCGTCGGCATTGCCGTCACTCTCTGCGGCATCTTCAAACGATAGCATGCCTTGAGATGATTTCGGGCTCGTTCTCGGTGACGCGATAACCAACGTCGCGTTGGGATCATCCTGTTGACGCATGCCAATCGCTCGAGCGGCGTACCGCATCACGCCCCAATTCGATTTCACTCTCGCATGCCACTCTCGAATGAGCCGTATGATAATCGTATACACGCACGTATTTAAATGTCCCGCGTCCACGCGCTTGTCGTGTCCTGTTTCTGCCGAAGACATTTTTGCAGACGACTGCGGCCCGGATGGACTCCACGCGTTGGTTTCGTCTCGCTCGTATGCGAAATCTCTCGCTGCCATGGACAGCGCGCTTACGAAGCACTTCATACGAATCGCGTCTTCGCTGAGCCACGTCCAGAGCTTGTTGGAATCTGAATCGCGAGATAACGTCAATATGCTCACCAATGCGTCGCGCCTCGCTGAGAGCGGAAGCGCCGCGATGGTGTTATACTGGGACACGAGCATACGCAAGAGCGGCGCGTACGCGGCGGCCACTGAACGTCGCGCGCCAATCGATTGCCACGCGACATCCCAAGCGTGCCTCGCCAACGATGCGGCGACGATACGCGCCGCACACGCCGCGCGCGCGTTGCTCGAGTCGGCGTGTGCGCCGCTCACGGTGATCAAATTCAATCGAATGCTTTCGGTAATGGCGCTCACGAGCACATCTCCCGGGCCAAATTTCGTCGTTTCGAGATTTGTCCATCCATTTTTCCCTTCATTTACCGCCGAGGCGGTGATAATGTCGAGATACACCGGCGATGCGCATAGCGTGTCTAAGAATTCACGAAACAACGCCGTGTGCACAGAGTTACCTTCACCGAGCGATGCAATATGCATCGCCGCGAGCGTCGTCGCGAGCGGCGCCAACGGCCCAGCGCGACCGGCGGAACTTTTTGATTTGTTGCTCGCCGCTACCGAGGGGGCGGAAGTCCCAGTCGCCGCCTTCTTCATTCCAGGTATAGTAAACATCATCGCCAAAAACGCAGCCAATCCGCAATTCAAGTTTCGCGCTTGTTCGAGTTCTGCAAATGACGGCGTCGACCGCTCGCCACGCGTCTTTACTTCATTCGACAACGTGTCCACGACGTGTCGTAGCGGTGCCTCATCGAATTCCATGGAAACGCTATCGCTCGGCGATTGTGCGCGCTCCAATGCGAGGGCGCGGAAAATCACGCCTAGAAAAAACCACGACATGGATAACGCTTCCTCATATGGAACATAAGATTCGCGCGTTGAGCTCGCCAGCACTGCAGAGTAGCGCGTGGCGAGAATTGTATGCACGGGAACTGCCGCATGAGAAGACGTTGCAATCGTCTGTAAAGTGTTCAAGTGCGTGCTGGATGATTTCTCCAGCGCTCCAAACGCCAAGGTGACATACGCCTCGAGCGGCGGGCTATGACTCATCGCGCCGTGGCTTTCTGGCTTTGGCCCAGGATCGACGCGCTGAATGGCGGCGACGACGCGGACGATGGTGTGAAACGCTAATGTACCAATGTCCTGCGTTTCATCTACTCGCTCATTCTTGGACATGATGGACGTCATCGATGATGGTCTATTGATGTTAACGTTCAACGCGTTGACGTTGCTCAAATCAACGCTACCACCGAAATCGTCGCTTAATCCCGCAGACGCCAACGACACGGCGTCGTCGTCGATCGACATTCGACTAAGGCGCGAACTTTGCTCATCTCTTTGATCTGCGTCGTTTTCGGTTTCAGAGACGCGAAGGGTGAGGCTGAAGAGCAAATTCAAAATCGCAGGCAAGTGCTGGAGCAACGCGCGCTCGCTCGCGAGCGACAGCTCGCTCACCGCGATGCGCAGCTTATCCTCGGATTCAGGCGTCTGCGCCGCGCACCACGCCGCCGACGCCGCAAATAACGCGCCAATGTGCACGTCACCCGTATGCATCGTCGACGCCAATCGAAGACGAACGTGCACGCACTCCTTACGCTCCTCCCAATACGGCATGTGCGTGCGCACATTCGACTGCAAGTACTTTGGCAACAATTCGCGCACTGCAACGAGGCTGATATCTGAACCCGTCGGCGTCGTCGCGCTCGCAATGTTACCTGCCAACGTCTCCGCATGCGTGCACAAATTAATCACCGAGTGCCCGAGTAATTCCTCCTCGCCTGGACCAGAACCAAACAGCCCAGTCGACGCGCTCTGCGCGCCAAAAATGCTCAGCACTAAATGATGCGATGGATTCAACCGCACCGGGAGCTTCACGCGCGCCTCGTGGTAAAACGCGCCTCCTTTTGACCGTAATCGACTCAACGTCGTCCAACTCTCGCGACACATCCCACGGCCACAAGGCGATGGGAACGCTAATAATCCCTGTCCATCAATGTCTAAATCGTCATCACGCAGACGCAAGCGGACGCGAAGATCTTGTCGTTTACCAATGTCGACGACATTGACGTAAACGTACAAGTCGCGCGCTAATCCGTCGTCCAAAGCGCCGCCCCACGCGGATTCCCAGTCGAGTTCGCCGTTGGACGTGCGCGGACAAAATGACGTCAAGTCGCGCACGTGGATGAGACCGTCAGGAAAGGTAAACCCATTCGCCTCGGCGGTGTTCGGCGCGGGGATGCGCAACGGATTCAACGCGCACGACATTTTGCACCGAATGGGTTTGTGCGACTTTAACGTGTGACCACTCGCGCCAAAAGACATCGCCGCGTCAATGAGCGACTGCTCCGTATACGCCTCCTTCACGCGATACATCTCCTCGCACTTAATTTCGCTCAACAATGAAGACAAATCTGGTGAGGCGCCCGCGCGCGAATCGAAAATTGGCAACACGGCCCATGCGAGCGCAACTCGACGCTTGCCGACGTTTGGATGGACAATCTCATCCGAGCGCTGCTCGTCCGCCGATGAATGCATCGACGACGTCGACGGTCTCGATGCGTGGGCGCGCTGATTTTTCGCATCTTCGTGTTGTCGCAAAGCCTCCATGCCGAGCACGCGCTGTCGTTCCTTTTCGGCGTGCACTTTTGCTTTGCGTACATCTTTGTACGTGTACACTTTGTCCTCGATGCCGCCTTCGTCGGCGGCGAGATGCGTGAGGTGTGCGACCAAGCGGATATTCGACGACATCGCGTCGCCTGGTATGGTAAATGCCGCTATGGCGCTTTGCTTGGCATTTGGCCACGAAAAGTAAAAGTTTTCGCTCAATTTCACGCGACTTTGCAAATCGTACAACGCCATGCACCCTTCAACGGTTTCCAGCGCGCCGACTTCAAATTGCACGTTGACGAGCTCCAACGTAAATCGCACCGTAGACGCCTCGCGCACCGCCGCACTGATGCTCACCGCGGGCAGGCGCCCACTATCGCGCGAAGGCGTGGCGCTGCTCGGGGTTTTCGGCATCGCAAGCGATCCCGGAAGGGGTTTCGTCTCGCGCACGCCCGGGTCAAAGAGTTGCATCAACGAACCGTCGTCGCAAAACGACGCCGAAGACGACACCGTCGCCGTCGCCGACCTCATCGTCACGCCTCGGGACGCGTCACCTGCGATGACGGTGTCGTCGTCACCACTCGATGACAACGACGCGGCATCATCATCCATACCCTCTCTCCGCGCGTCGACGATGTCATTGTCTTCTACGAACGCGACGGGCGCAACCGTCGCGTCGCGCGCGTCCTCGTACCGCTCCTCCTCGCGCTCAACCTCACCCACCGCGCGCGCCCAACCATCGAGCGCACCACGTTCAAGCGCTAACCACCGCCCGCGTTTTGACGCCACTAACGCCTCGACGTGCGGCGCATCGATCTCGCGCGCATCAATCGCCGGAGCCCGACATCCGCTCGCCGCCGACGCCGACGTCGTCCCGCTCGCCTCGGGACGACAACACCCCGCGCCACCATCCACACCCGCACCGCCGCCGCCACCCACAGACGACGACGACGACGACGACGCATCCACCGCCGGCGACGCAATCGCCCCACCGCGTTTCACCGCGCGCCACGACATATATATATATATATGCCTCGCGCGACTGTCAATCCACCAAACTCAAAGTAATCTTTCGCCGTTCCGTCCGTCTCTCGCTCGCTCTGGCGTCCAAACACCACCACCGAAACACACACCACGCGCGACAGAAAACACCACCACCGAAACACACACCACGCGCGCGCGCGCACCCACACGGCGTCGCACACTCGCGTCGTCAGCATCCATCATCATCCATCGCCAAATCCTTTGCAATGAAATACCCATAACTTTCCCGATGACACCGGAGCCCAAACCGTGCACCCGAAAACCAGGCACCCACCCAATACCGGGTCGTGTGGCGACGGCTTGTGACTCGCAGCGTCTTCGCGAGGGTAGAACGCGCCGCCGCGTCGGTCGCGCGCCTGGCGCGCACCGTCTCTAACCACTCGCATCGATCGCGCGTCCACGTCGAGGTCGCGGTCCGCGTTCGCGACGCGCCTGAAGGCGCGCCGAGACGCGCGTTAAAGCGCCGGGCACCGCGCGAGGCGGGGAACCGAGCAGCGCACACCGCGCCGCCGCGAGCGGCGACGTGGGGGTCGCGCGAGAGCGAGGGCGGTGATGCCGTCGACGAGCGTCGGCGCGAAGGCACGTTTGATTTTTTGATGATGGTTTTGTTGTTTTTGGATGTTGAGCTTCGAGCGCGCGCGACAGACAGACAGCGTCGATGTTGGTGGTATGTACCGATCGGTGTGTGCGTGATTGGTGGTGTGGTGTTGACTAGAGAGCTACTTTTATCTATCTATCTATCTATGATGATGGAGCGTACGTGCGTTGACGCGCAGGGTGGTGCCGGTGGCGCGCGTTTTAAAACGCGGCACCGGCGGCGTTGACTTCGGCGTAAAAGTGCGGGGCGAGACGGTGTAACCACGCGGGATCGATGGCGGTGACGTCGCGCATGTACTCTCTATCCGTGCGTTGGGCGGAGCAGTACACGACGCACGGAGGACGGGCGCGGAAAAGCGCGGAACTGGGGTGGATTCGGAGTTCGCGTTTTTTCGCGCGCGTCTCCGTGGAGCGCAACGAGTGGAACACCGAGCCGTCTGGGCCGCCGCCGTAGGGCGCGAGCGCGGCGGCGTTGGCGAAAAAGCCAGCAGTGATGGCTTGACGCAAAGGTTCGGTGTCGTCGCCGCACGACGAGGTTGTTGTGATGCCAATTCGTCGTAAATGCTTGTCGAGCTGCGCGCGAACATCCCCGGCGCGCAACAACGCGCGCTGATTGAGCATGTTTGCGTTGGCAAATTTCGCCTTGTTACGCGCATCACAGTACGCGTCATGGATGTTAAGAATCATCACTGCGTCGCCTTCTTCGACGGCGAAGCGCGCGCGCATGTTGTCGAGACGTTTCTTTTGCCCACGATGGGTGACCCACAGCGACTGCACTTGCATGTACGCCGCGACGGTGAGCGCCTCTCGCGCACACTTCATCTCACCACTCACGAGGAGCATCTTTCCCAGCTGCGGCTCGAGTGGAAGTTCAGCTAAATGCACACCAAGTGGGCTCGTGAGCTTAGCGTCGTCGTCTAATGCTCGGAGAGCGTACAAAAGTTCGAGAGCTTTAATCATATTCGCCGCCGGCGGCGGCGACACCCACTCGAAATTCATAATGTTGTCAATACCCATGGCTTTGATTTGCAACACCGTACCCGCCAAGTCGCTGCGCACGATCTCAGGTGCGGTAGTGTCCGCGAGCGCGCGGTAGTGAACTTCGGTGCATAATCTGAAACACTTGCCCGGACGAACGCGACCGGCGCGACCGGCGCGTTGGTTGGTACTCGCCTTGCTTGCGGGCGCTACTAACAAACTTTCCATCCCACGCTCTGGGTCGTACGCTTTTTGCTTGGCAAAGCAGCAATCAATAACGTATACGATGCCTTCAATCGTAACTGAAGTCTCGGCGACATTTGTAGCAACGACGATTTTGCGCGTTCCTCGTCTCGGCGGCCGAAACGCCTCCAATTGCGCCGCGGGGTTCAAACCCGCATACAACGGACAAATCGATAAATCTAAGGCATCGCGTGAACGAGAGCGGTCTTCGCGCATCATTCGCGCCTCTTCTTCTAAAATGTTCACCGCGTGATCGATTTCTGCCTCGCCGGTGAGGAAAATTAAGACGTCCCCTGGTCCTTCGTTGTGATGCACGTCGAGCGCTGCTTCTATTGCACTCTGTACGTAATCCCCCGTGGGTTCGCTCAAGTAATGAATCAAAACCCCGTATGCGCGTCCTTCGACGGACATGATTGCTGGCTTTCGCGACGGGCCTTTCGGGTCGGCATCATTCGCGTCGCCGCTTGCATCAAAAAAGCTCGCAAACGACTCCGCCTGAATCGTCGCGCTCGACACAATCAATCTCAAATCTCTCCGCACGCGCTGTACTTTTTTCAGCAATCCAAGTAAAATATCAGTCGCCAACGTGCGCTCGTGCGCTTCGTCCACCATGACGACGGAGTATTTGGTTAATAGCGGGTCGTCGGCGAGCTCGCGGAGCAACGCGCCGTCGGTACAAAACTTAATCTCCGTCTTCTCCGTGCACACATCTTCAAAGCGAATGGCGTATCCCACAATGTCACCGAGCACGCATCCAACTTCTTCGGCGACGCGCTGGGCGACGCTTTGCGCAGCCACGCGCCGGGGTTGCGTCACCGCGACGCTCGTCGAAGCGCACCATCCGCCGTCCCGCAAGTACTGCGGTATCTGCGTCGTCTTCCCGCACCCCGTGTGCCCAACCACGACGAGCGTCTGATGATTCTCAACGCAGTACATAATCTCGTCTCGATGCGCGGCGATTGGCAACGTACGGCGCTGGTGGGCGAGAGATGCGCGCGGATTGGCATTGAAGCTCACGAGCGCGCCTTCGAGGTCGAGCGCATCGGCGTCGACCGCCGCCGACAGCAGCGTGCCTTTGGCTGGCGCTAATGATTCATCCGCGGCCGATGCCCCGGGCCGCCAAAAGCCAGCCATGTCGGCGATGTCGCGCGCGTGTGAGTATGAGGTGGTGTGACTACGCGCGAGCAAAAAGTTGAGTTTGGTCGAGTCTCGAGACATCGCTTTGAACTACAAACGCGCGCCTCTTTTCCTATCTGACTAGTGATTATTCCACCGTAACGGACTTTGCCAAGTTTCTCGGTTGGTCGACGTTGTGCCCGCGCAAGACGGTCAAGTGATAGCTCAACAGCTGCAGAGGAATGATGTTCACGAGCGGTTGCAAGCAGTCGACGATTTCTGGCACCTTGATGATCATATTCTTGTCTGCGAAGCGATCGAGGGAGTCATCGTCTTCGCCGACGATTAAAATAAGACGCGCATCTCGCGCGCGAAGTTGCTCGATGACAGATTTTTGCTTGACGTAGGAAGAATCTCGTGTGGCGACGACGACGAGGGGAAGCGTTTCGTCGACGAGCGCCAACGGACCGTGCTTCATTTCACCCGCCAGAATGCCTTCAGAGTGCAACAATGCGACTTCCTTGACCTTTAACGCCCCTTCGAGCGCGGTGGCGTAGTTGTAGCCGCGACCAAAGAGCAACAACGAATTTTCGTTGACCAATGTGCGGGCGAGCTCGAGCATTTGACCGTCGAGCGCGAGAGCGCGACGCATGTAGTCGGGCAACAGCGCGACGCCGCGCATAATGTCCAATCTTCGCGCCGCACGCGAGCGAGAGTCTTCGCTGAGGGCCAAAGCTAAGAGAACCATGGCGGTGATTTGGCACGTGTACGCCTTGGTCGACGCCACACCGATTTCCGCACCGGCGTTGATGTGAATCCCGCAATCTGTCGCGCGAGAAATCGCAGAGCCGACGACGTTGACGATTCCGATACACAACGCACCCTTCGACTTTGCGTACTCCATCGCGCGGAGCGTGTCCGCGGTTTCACCGGATTGAGAAATAAAAATTATAGAATCATCACGGAAGAACGGGCACTGACGATCAAGCACGTCCGAGGCGAGCTCTAAAGTCACCGGTAACTCGGTGAGCTCCTCCATGAGCTGACGCACGGCGATGGCGCTGTGGTAGCTCGTGCCGCATCCGCACAAAATAATGCGCCTCGAACGACGAATGGTGGATAGATAATCCGTCATACCACCCAAAAAGACGCGCTGAACAGTCTTACCGTCGTCTTCAAACACGACGCGACCGCGCATTGTTTGGCCAACCGCGTCGGGTTGTTCGTGAATTTCCTTTTGCATAAAGTGGTCAAAGTTACCCTTCATGATTTGCTCCACCTCCATCGTGAGCGTTTCGATTGTACGCTCAACTTCAGCAGATTGCACCGTTGGACCGTATGCCAAGCTTGGTGAATCATCACCCTCGCAATGTACGCGCTCCATGCGATAAATCCCGTATCCGCCATTGTGAATGTGCGCCACGTCGTCATCTTCCAAATGTAACACCCGCTTGGTGTGTTCCACCATCGCGCTCGCGTCCGACGCAAAGTAAAACTCCATTGACGTGCGCTTAGCGCGCTTCGTGCTCGGCGTGAACCCTTCCGAGGTTACAATCGCGTGTTGCTCGCCCGGATGCGGTCCTTCCGAAATCCCAAGCAATAGCGGAGAACCTCTCTTCGCCGCCACCAATTCCCCAGGGTAATGCGAAGACTTAAACAACAACGCATACGCGCCTTGTAATTGCCTCAACACCTCCATAACGAGCTGCCTAAACGTAATCTGATCATGAAACTTATCAAACAAATATTTCGTCAACTTTGGAATGACCTCCGTGTCCGTGTCGCTCTCAAACATGTACCCTTTCCGAATCAATGTCTCTCTCAACGCTTGATGATTGGTGATGATTCCGTTATGCACCACTAAAAACTCGTTATTTTTATCACTCGTATGCGGGTGCGAGTTCCTCGGCGCGGGAGGACCGTGCGTGGCCCAACGCGTGTGCGCCACCCCGCAGTGGCTCTCAAACACCAAATCCGGATGCATGTTCCCAGCATTCGCCTCCAAAAGCGCCTCTAAATTCGCAATCTTCCCCGTCTCACGAAACACCTTGGACGTGCACTCCGTATACGACTCACCATCCTCGATCGCGAGCCCCGCGGAGTCGTACCCGCGGTATTCCAGGCGCTTGAGCCCAGTCAAGAGCTTCGTGACGATCTCCTTCTGGGTCTTCGGGCAGTTGTAGTTTGTGTACGCAAAGATCCCACACATGGCGCCGGTGTGCGTCGCGAGCGGTGGAAACGTACACACGAAATGCGTGCGCGCGGTGGTGTCGGCGTCGCGGGTGGTCCGCGCCGGTAGTGTCGGCGGCGTGTGCCGAACGTCGCGGAACGTTCCGCCTCACTATCCGGATGTTCGGAAATGTGATCGAGTATATCCTCCAAGATCGATCGATGTCGACTGCTTTCGATTGAAAATTTTATCGATATTTTTTATCGATCGAGTGCACGCGAGCGGTCGATGGATAGTGTCGGTTAGTGACGTGGCGCGACGCGCATCGGCAGACGACGACGACGACGCACGCGACGCGCACGCGATCGATCGCGCGCGCGTACATGAAGGAAGACATTATTTTCAATCGTTTGTGCAAGAGAGATGGGTTTCGGGTCCGCGCGCGCGGCGCGTGAGACGCGCGTAAAGGGAGAAGTTGGTGAAACGGCACCCGTTGCAGCCAAACGGCACGCGACGACCTTGGCGCCGACGCATCGCGCGAGGCGCGCGCGGGGGAGACGCGACGGCGTTGAGAAGGCGTATGATTCTCCAGTAGGGTCGCCAGTCGGTGAACATAGCGGGTGGCGGGATTATCGAAGGCAGAGGAAACGCGCGGGGGAGCGGTCGCGCGGCGTCGGCGCGGTTCGAGACGAGAGCCGAGACGGAGCGCCGCCGCTCGGTGATTCCCACGGAGGTGTTTGCGATGGATTAAACAATGTCGCGTGCGATGATGTCGCGATGGGCGGCTCGGTGTCGTTGAGTGCGTTACCGAGAGATGTGGTTCTGCACGCGTGCTCTTTTATGGATGTTCGAACCGTGGAAGCGCTCGCGTCGACATCGAAGAGTTTTCGAGCAATAACGATGCAGGATGATGGATTGTGGAAAACGTTGTATGAAAAGCGATGGCGTTGGCGTCCGGGACGGGTGTGGGCGAGAAGTGCGCAGTTGCCTTTTGAGTCGTCGCGCGCGACGGCGACGACGCGGCCAGATATTTTTCGCGGCGGGCGCGGTTGGCGCGAAGCGTTCAAGACGCGATATAGCACGCGTGGGATAGGTGCCGAGCGTCGAGTGCATCACGTGAATTGCGTTGGTGGCACGATGTCGGCGGATGTGTTACAGAAAGTGTTGAACGCTACTCGCGCCGGCGACGTTGTGGAGTTGTCGCCAGGGACGTATAAAGGCGGCGTGAGTATTCCACCGGGTGTAGAGCTCGTAGGCTGCGGTGCGCGCGAAGAGATTATTATCGTCAGCGACGATAAAGCTGCGTTAAAGACGAAAACCAAGGTCAAACGTGGGGCGTCGCCGTCATTGGTGACGAATATTACGTTGTTTCGACAAAGCGCCACATCCAGAGGAACGCTGAGCGGCGATACGCATCAAGCTTGCGTGTATGTCTCCAAAGGCACTACATTGCGACTTGATAGCTGTGATATCATTAGTGCAGGTGAAGGCGTCGCGGCAACTTCGACGGACTGTGTTGTTCACGTGCACGCGAGTAATATTCACTCTGTTTTGAGTTCATTCTTGAGTGGCGCTGGGAGCTCACTCACGGCGTGTCGCATCACCGCAGCGACTTCGGTAGTGGACGAGTCCTCATCTGAAGGTTCGTCAGAAGACGAACTTGATGCAATGAACCCCTCTGGGTTTGCGCACTTGTTTGCTGCCGTTACGGCGTTGTCTGGAGAAGTTCGCATTGTAAACAATCGAATCGTCAACGGCTTTGCACACGGCGTCGTGTTATTCAACTCAGCGCACGGGCAGATTCACGACAATTTGATCGCCAATAACATTGGAGCTGGGATTTCTGTCGGTGCATCGTCGACAGCGAACATCACCAATACCATCGTGGCGAACAACGCGAGTGTGGGCATTGCCATGTGCGGACGCGGCATCATCAGCCACTCAGATATTCAAGGGAACATGTTCAACGGTATCGACGTTTCACAGCGTTACACGACGCGAGATTACTTCAATGCGCATGAAGATGAAATTGATGAGGATCGCGATGTTGAAGAAGAATTCTCAGCCTTTCTCCTCGGCGTCGATGAGCAACATGACGTTGACTCAACATCTCTGGTGAAGCACGACTCTGACGTCACCATCTCAGCGTGTGTCGTACATGATAACGCCAACGACGGCGTGTGCGTGACTGGCGGCGCTAAAGTCAACCTTGTAAATGGTTGTGAGTTGTTTGCAAATGCGGCGAGTGACCTGGCTGTCGATCGTGGACGAGTGCGCTGGGACCGTGGGTTGTCCATCGCTGGACGCCGCGTCGACAGGTTCACCAACGACAACAATGACGACGAAAATCGTGTGAACACAGTTCGCGTCCTTGGCTCACAATCAAGCGTCACGCCAACCTTATTCGGCGTTCTCCGTTCGCGGTCGGCGACGTCAATTGTACCTCCAAGTGTGCAGCGCTTCGCAGTCTCTTCGGCATGAGCGCGTTCAAAAATTACTCAAATTCAACCCATGGCTCGTGTGTGTAGTTCTAGGCATGTAATACATTCATGTTGTACGCATTAACGTGAATGATATTGTCGATGTAGTGTACGTTATTATTTCAATTTGCTGAGCACGTTTATTCGTCTTCTTGCGAGAATGTGGCTTCGCGCGCCGCCGATGCGCTCGCGCGCCTCTTGTCAGCGGTGGTGTTATCGCCATCAGCGCGAGGACTGTTTCCGATCGAACGAAGCGGAGAGGCGTTGACCACTTCGTCCTCATTGTCTTCTTCTAAGGCACTTACGCGCTGCGTTTCGGTTTGTGGAAACGTCACGTCGGCCAAAATACTGTCAGAGAAATCATTCTTTGCACCCTGAGAAGTGTGCACCACTTGAAAATCATCGGCGTCATCCTCAAACTCCGCATCACTCTTGTCGTCATCGTCGACATCGTCATCGCCGTTGTTGTCATGGCCTTCGTTGCCTTGGTTATCCTTATCGTTATTGTCTTCTGCAGCTTCGTTCATGTCCGCATCCCCGTCCGCATCAACGTCAGTCGTGGCGTCTGGTTGCGCCTCAACAAACTCGGCACCCAGTTGGTCAACAACATCCTTGATGGTTTCATATTTGGTGCGCACGTTGCGCAACATTTGTTGCTGCAACTCGATCGTTTTTGTCATTTTTTCGATTCGAGCATTCGACTTTTCGAGAGATCGTTCCAAGGCGTTGACCGTCGTGAGCTTGGCTTCGGCTTGTTCGACGCGCTCTCGCATCGCCTCAACCTCCTTCTCGCTCGTTTCAGCCTTTTCCTCGGCTTCTTTGATATGCGTCTGTAAAGCCTCGACTTCTTCTTTGCGCGCTTGCTTGTCGCTCTCAATCTTCGCCTCGATGGTCTCCATGGCAGTCGCCGACGCCGCCGCGTCGGTCGCGCGGGCGGTTTTCTCCTCCTCGAGCTCAGCCACCAACGCTTGGACACGCGCGGCATGCTCTTCTACCTGCTTCATCGCGGCTTCAAGTTCAGCCTTCCTAGATTCATCAGATTCGCTCGGTGCGACCGCTTTCGTTTCCATAGCTTCACGTGCCTCCATCTCCGACGCAAGGAGCTTCTCAATGTCTGCTTCGAGCGTCGCCGCGCGCGCGGACGCCTTGACGGCATCCTCTTCGAGCGCCGCCACGCGCTTGCGTAATTCATCGTTTTCTACACTCAGAGCTTCACTCACGGCGTTGAGACCTCTCGCAGCACTCTCTCCACCGCTTTCTCGCATGCGCTTGTTGTCGTTGCTATAAGGCGACACATCCGGAGAAATTCGTGACTTTTTCTGCGCCGGAGTCACGTGGTCCTCCACGGGCACGCGCGTCGCCCGAGGAAGCACACCCTCCGGATTCAGCTCAAATCTATACTCAAGATGAAACGGCAACGTCAGCACATCGCCGTCCTTCAACGCGTAGTACTGATCCTTGGTTAACTTGCTCCCATTCAACGTTAAACCGTTTCTCGAGACGTCGACAACCTTCATTTCAAACTCTGGCGGCGACGCCTCCGCATCCTTCACTTCACACGTAATCACCGCATGCTTCGCGCTCACTATTCGTTTATCGGCGTCAAATATCAAAACACGCAATCGTCAGTACACACACTCGCGCGCACACGCACGCACGCCAACATAAAAAGACGACGTCTTCGCCCGACAGCTCCGCGTCTTCAAAAAAAAAACAGCACCCACATCTCATCACCACGCACCACTGGGAACATCCAACGCCACGTCCGCGGGCTGACTCTTCGCACGCGCCGTGCCCTCTTTATTCATCACCACCCGCCCGAGCACGCACGACTTCAACCGCAGCTTAATCTCGGGTCCGCGCAGCGGCGCATCGTTGGCGAGCGTCACGAGATTCCCCGCATCATCTCGCGTCAGCGCCGCGCGATCGACGTGCGCGCACTCGCGCGAGACGTCGCACGTGGGCACGAGACGGGCCCACCATCTCGCGTCGTCTTCGGCGTCCATCGGTCGTCGACGTTCACCGCAGCGGCGGCGCGGTGTGCCGTTCGAACGCGCGTTCGAACGCGCGTTTGAAAACACAATTTCGTGAACATCTTTAGAGTCTTAATCACCGCACAATATGCACCCCTAAACCCTGATACCCCTCGATCGTGTACTGTACGTGTCATAAGTCTATCAAATGATAAAACCCACAGGGTCGCGCACGCCGGGCGTGGATAAGACGCCTCGACCGCGCGCGTTCGCCCGCACAGCGCCGCATCGATGATGCGCGCGTCACCGACGGCGACGACCTCGGCGTCGTCGCACATCGTCGGTGCGTTCGACCCCGGTCGCCGCGCGGGGCGAGCGCGCGCGAGCGGTGCAGGGCGCGCAAGATGCGATGGGTTGTCGCGGGCGGCGCGATGCGATGGGCTGGCAACGTCGACTGCCGACGCGTCGTACGCGTCGCGCGGGGCGTCGGTCGGGACGAGCGCGCGCGCGAGGGGTCCGTGTGAAGGGTTTGCGTCGATAGGACGCGGTCGATCGCGAGGCGTGCGCGTGGGCGCGGCGGGGCGGGGTGGAGCTCGCGCGAGAGAGCCCACGTTTGATGAAGATGATGATGATGAAGAAGATGATTCTTTAGCGTCGCTCGGGGCGTGGGAGAGCATGAACGATCGAGGGCGAAGTAGCAGTAGACGACCGCGTGATGTCACGAGCGGTGTGACGAGGAAGAGCGATGATCGGTCGTCGTGGAGGCACTTGAGCACGGTCGGCGGGACGTTGGATTTAGACTCGACCGAGAGCGTGGACGCGGATGACGAAAACGATGACAAAGACGACGGTTGGCGCGCGTCGGCGTCGGCATCGGCGGTGCCTATGGCGGAACTCGATCGTGCGTTTCGAGCGGTGAAACCGTCGACGCGTAGGGGTGCGTCCGCGCGCGATGGGTCGAGGTCAAAGTTGGTCCCGTTGGGCGGCAGGCGGCTCACGTCCAAGATTAAAGAGCTCGGCGACGCTCGACGTTTAGAGGATGTGTTTGAGCTGTTGGAAATGTCATCGATACCATCGACGCCGAATGGACGGAAGATTACAATAGGTGCTGTCATCGGCGCGTGCGTAAAGTGCAAAGAATTAGACGTGGCGTACAAGATGTTGATGCAGCTCGACGGCGTCAACGAGTGCGGCGCCGGGGCGCCGGCGTACAGCGCGCTCATGCTCGGCTACGCTCGCGAAGGCCGTCTGCTCGAGGCGCTCGAGCTTTTAGATCAGTGGGAAAAAGGACGAGGACCAAAAGATGGAAAGTTTGGTCTAGGTAAACGCGGGAACATTATCATGCGTGGTTCTTGGAAGTGGACGCGAGACGACGTGCCAAAGTTTGGCAAGAAGGATGACATGGGCACGGAGTGGCACCCAAAACGTACGGCGACGACGCGCATGTTATTCGCCGCGCTCGACGCGTGCGCGACGAATGGGGACGTACAACGCACAAGAAAGTTTATGAAACGCATTCAAACTTGGGAAGGTCGCGTCAAGGGGGATACTTTCAACGAAGATGAGTATTTGTGGAACGCGCTCGTCAAGGCGTGCGCGCGAAGCAACGACGCGTTGCTGTGCTTGAATGTGCTTCCAGAGATGGCGCGCGCGGGCGTCGAACCAACTCGAGTGACGTATAATATCACGTTATCCGCGTGTGCCAAAGCCGGACGTCCTGACTGGTGCCGGGCGCTGTTGAAACGCATGAGTCGCTTAAAAGATGAAAACAGGCGCCCGAATGAGGTGTCGTACACCACGACGCTCGTCGCCGAGTGCGCGGCGGCGCGAGAGCTCGCGGGTAAAGAACACGCTGGCGGCGTTGATGTCGTCATTGATTTGTGGCGTGAATTTAGAGCAAAAAAAGTGAGTTACGATGGCATCGTCATTGGCGCCTTTGTCAACGCCTTTGTGGCGTACGGCGATATGAAGAATGCGCTCTACGCGCTCGAATTTGGTATCAAGCAGCAGTTGTACATCTCCCCTTCGGTGTACTTTACCGTTATGCGATCATTAGCGACGAGTGGAGACATCAACGGCGTGCGTGCAGTTGGCAATAAACTTCGTAAGAAGAACAAATCTGAAGAGATTGCGGCTGAGTGCGACATGTTTCAAGCCGAGGCGTGCGCGGCGGCGGGTGACGTCGAAGGCGCTCGAGCGGCAATCTTTAACGTACAAAACCGGAGCGAAGAAGCTGCGGCAAAAGTTTTCCGCGCGCGCTCGAGCGGTGTGCTCGTCGCGCTATTCGTTCAAGAAGTTCTCGAATGCAATGTCAAGTTTGACGAATCATTCGACGACGGCGACGATGAAGAGGATGAAGGCTTGAAAAATACATTCGATGAAGATCCCGTAGCGTCGTTGTGTCGATGGGAAAAACCGGACGTATGGAGCGTCACGCAAGCTTTGGACTTGCTCGACGGCGCGTGGTCGTACGACGAATTCGACGAAGAGGGCATCGGCGCGTCGCCCGCGCCTCCGCCGCGCGGCGGTTGGGCAAGCGCCGTGAACGCCGGAGCCGTCGAGCCGTTGTTGTTCAAGGATGGCGTCGCGCCCAATGAGCCAATTCAGCGCATTTTGCCCAACATCGGCGACAGCATGCGCGAAGGCGTCGTCGTCCGACGCTCTGAGAGCGTCGCCGAGGCACTTGAGCGATTACGTAATAACAACACCGCTGTCGTCGTCGATGACGACACGGGCGTGCCAATCGGCACGTTTCGTCGAGCCGACTCTTACGTCGGCGCCGAGGTCACCATTGGCCAAGTCATGGGCGCTGCGCCCGAGCGACTATCCAATGAAACAACAACTGTCGGTGAAGCGGCGATGATTTGCGTTCGCGACGCCGCGGCGCTCATCGCCATTGTCGACAACCAAGGCCGTCTCACTGGCGTCGTGCGACAGGATGACATCCTCGTCAATCCTCGCCGTTCGCCCCCAAACTCGCCGCGTTAAGCTGCACCAACAACAATACACACACTTAGCAACTATTTAATACTACATTTTCGCGCATTTGCTTTCACTACTAATACTAATCATCTACCACCACCCACGGCTTCGTCCCGCGCGCGTTCCGCCTCGCGCATTCGTTCTTCGGTAAACTTTATCTGTCGTCTCGCTTGCGCCATACCCATCTCAAATGCCGCCGTCTTCTCCTCCAACGCCTTTTCCAGCTTAAACACATCCTTCTCCGCCTCTTTCAATCGACGCTTATACATATCAAGCGAATCTACCGCGCGCGCCGCCGTCTCTTTCGCCTCGCGCGTTGCTGCCGCGAGCTCACGCACCTGCGCTTCGAGCGTCTCTATGACGTATTTCAGTCGGTTAATCTCGCTTTTATCGCTACGAAACGGCGGGAGCGCGCGAGGGGTGACGCGCGCCGCGCGTCGCGCGCGTGCTGGGCGCGCCAGCGGCGTCGTCGTCGTCGTCGATGCGGTGGCCATCGGTGCGATGCAATGGCGCCACAGTGGGACGGACATCCTTCGGCATGACTTCGACGACGACGACGACGACGACGACGCGGGATGCGTTGATGCGCGAACCTGCGTGGGAATCATTCGTTCGCGGGCGGCTCATGAATGAAGAAGACGTCGCGCGGTTGACAAAGATTGCCGACGTCGCGCGCGCGTTGACGATGCTCGATGCCGATGGCGATGGCGCTGATCGTCGACCGGGCGCTCAGCCGTCGTACGATGCGGTGACGACGATGCGGGCGACGATAAAGCATCACGGGGATGCGGTGTGCGAAACCTTGCTCGGGACGCTGCGTAACGTTGGAGCGGTGGATGCGACGGAGCACGTGTTGGCGTTGCTGGATGTGGTGCTGTTTCAACGCGCGTGGGACGCTTCGGCGAAAGAAGGCGCGAGCGGTGCAGAGTTATTCGTGAATCACGTTGGAAGTGGTGCGGAGGAAGTGTTGGGACAGGATGCGTACGGGACGGTTGGGCGAACGTTGGAGCGACCGGAGGATGCGAGTTCGTGGTTTATAAAGGAGAAGGCGTCGCGGGCGTTGGCGGCGATGGTGCGCGCGCGACCGAAAAAGGCGAATGAGACGAAACAGACGAGTGTGAAGGGTGCGATACGTACATTAACGCGGTGGGCGGTACGAGAGTTGCGTTCGGGTGCGCATGAGACGAATGAGCGAGTCATTCCAGCGGTTGTAGGGACGTTGGCGATGGTTTTGGAGATTCCTGAAGCGCGCGAGCTCGCGGCGAGCGAAGGCGCGGTTGAGTTACTCACTCCGCTCCTACACTCAGCACCGTCGCAAAGCGTTCAGGTGACGTATGAGGTTGCGCTTTGTTTTTGGTTGATGAGTTTCAACACTAACGCGAGACGAGCGATGTGCGCAAGAGGCGCCATGTCTGTCAAAGCGCTCATGGCGTGCGCGGCTTCAGCGACAAAAGAAAAAGTGATTCGTGTAGCTATTTTAGCGCTGAAGAACATCACTGATCGACACGGTGTTGATGGTGATGCGGTTGGTGACAACTTTACAGCGGTTGATGAGTCGTTGCGCAAAGTTGTGAATAATTTGTCGTTGCGCGGATTTGAAGACGAAGAGCTGTCGTCAACGCTCACCGAACTTGACGAAGATTTACGCGCTCGTCGCAAAGAGGCGAGTAGTTGGGAACGCTATCGCAGTGAGGTCATGAGTGGAAGTTTAGAGTGGAGCGCAGCGCATAAGGACGAGGGATTCTGGCGCGAATGCGCGACGAAATTGACAGATAACAACTGCCAAGTACTTCGTGTACTCATCAAACTCGTTGACGGCTCTGAAACCATGGACCCGAAGACGCTCGCTGTAGCGATTCATGATATTGGTGAGTTTGCCGTGCACTATCCTGCTGGGCGTTTCTTAGCGAACGATTTGGGAGGAAAAGATCACGCCATACGATTAATGTCACACGAAGACGACGAAGTGCGCAAATACGCCCTCATGTGCGTCCAAAAACTTCTCGTATCGAGTTGGAAATCTTTGAGTGCGAACGAATAATAGAGAGCAACCTATACGACTTACAAAACACTAGAACTAGAACCTTGAATTGAATGATTTCTATGATGAATGATAAACTACTACGTTGTGTTGGCGTCGTCTTCATCTTCAGCTCGAGCGCGCTTGTTGTGCTTGTGATACGCCGCCAAAAGTCGCTCACATTGGTCAAACTGGACATCAGTAACCAACCCAGACTCAATCAGAGGGTGTACTCCGTGACGTGCAAATATTTCCAATTGCTTCATAGTTACCCGTTCGGCGTTCTCGACCGATTCAAGCCACTCCTCCGACAAGAAGACACCACGCCACGGGCGAAATTTCATTTGCGCCAAGAGCTGTTTAGAAGGCATGAACACCGATCCGTGCAAACGTAATGGTGCATCCGCATTCTTGACTGACATATTTTTTATTCGGACGAGTGCGGCGTCAAGGGCGTCGCAATCCGAGCCAATCTGCAACCATAATCCGCCGACGAGCCCACTATTCAACTTTTTCTCCAAACGCTCAAACTCGCGGTCCAACTCTGACTTTTCCGGGAAATACGGATTAAACGCGCACTCAAACTTGAATCCGCCATCTTGCACGACATCGCGCTTGAATGCACGATCCATCCCGAGCCGCCGTAACGCCTCCACCGAATCAAGCTTCCGGTCGCCCGAACCTGTCACTAACAAACACCTCTTCGTCCCGCGCGTCGCACACGTCCTCGCAAACGTCTCCAGCTTCGTCAACCCAGCGTTCACGTCGCGGTGATAATTATTTTTCATGCTATAATGCGGCACGATATCGATGTCGTCCCCGCCTTCGAGCGCACGGACCGCATCAATCCAACTCAAGATGTCATCGCTTTTGTCCTTGTTTGGTAAATTCACGTTGAGCGCCGCGCGCGCGCCGTACCGACGCCGAAGCGCACCGATGGCGTCGCGCAAACCAGCCTTGTCCTTAAACATGAGTTCATAGCGCGCGTGTGCGCTCATGCCGCGCGCGCAGAAATGCCGCGGGACGAGGAGCTCAACTTCTTTTTCCTTGTCCTGGACGCAAACAACACACGCTGCGAGCGCAACGACAGAGTGCGGCGCGCTGACGGCGCCGAGACCACCGCATCGCTGGACGCCGCGCGGAGGTGTTCGTTGTTGAACGCTCCGCGATGACGGACGCCGGCGGTGGCGGTGGCGACGACGACGCGGTGCGCTGGCGGTGCATTGCGTCGAGCGAAGACTTGCGTTTAGTGAGCAGCAAACGCGTGCGTTTCACATCAATCGACGTCACGCCCGCGCACGTCTTCCTCGGAGCGAATACTGGGAGTGCGTATGTGTTTGCGAGAACCGTCGACGGCGAGGATGAAGCGTCGACGAGCGGAAGAGGAGGTGGATTGGATCGCGCGGAGTGCAAAGCTCGGTTTGTGACGACGCTAACGCCAGAGGTGATTGATTTCGTCGCGCACGGTTCGCGCTTGGCACCGCAGAGTGTGAGTGCCATACGTGTTTCACCGTGTGGACGCCTGTGTGCGATGGGTTTCATCGATGGGTCGGTGCGAGTGATTGAGCTTGATGGATTAGCGACTGGAGAAGCGACGCAGCGGAGAAGTTCCTTCGGAGCGACTGTTGGTTATTTATTGACTTCACATGGAGGACAGCGAATCACTGCGTTGCGTTGGAGCTCGAATGGTCGAGATTTATTCGCCGGCAGTGATCGAGGGATGATAACTGTGATGTGTTTTGCAGATTTCTTAGAGTGGTGCGACGGCGGACGCGTGGGCGAGCGACCGCCGACAACTAATAAGACAGAATTTGTAGAGCTCGCGAGCAAGATACATCAAGTCGATATTTCACCAAGTGATGTTCATGCAATTTTAAGTGCAGAGTGCAGTGCGCAGGTTCTAGTCATCACGGGTGGCGTGAAAGTAGACATAGGAAGTAAGCAACGTGAAGGAGCATACGGAAGTTGCTTCCATAGATATTCAACTAGGAGTTTAGACGACGATGGCGTCGAAGAGGAAGAGGAAATGGATGAGTGGGCGGATGGTGATTTGACGTCGGAACCAGTTGTGGAGCACGCGGTCCTAGCTCGTCCGGGGCGCAAGCTCTGGATAGCGAAATTTAAGAGCGATCGACAAAAGACTGTACCAGAGGTGTTGGCGACGCTTAAGCCAGAGGTTCCAGCACCATCAACGACGCCTGGATGGAAACAACCTGAACACGGTTTGACTGCAGATCAGCGCAAAAGATTGACAAAGAAATTTGAGTTCGGGCTCTTGCACGAGCTTGGTCCATGCATGTTATCGACGAGCGAGCGAGCTGTCGCCATCGTAGATATTGCTTCTCCAGCGATTACCCGTTGGTATCCGTTCAAAGAGTCTGGAAGCGAAGATTTGAGCGCTGGTTTTGTCGATATGGCCGTCTCACATCATCGCGCGTTCTTCTTAACGCCTGCTGGGGACATGGGTAACTCGGTCTGGTGCTTGGAATCATTTGCGGATGTGAGGCGATTGATCGAGGATACATGGCGTGACAAAACTTCAGTAACTAGAGTAATTGATGCGTTGGAACTGTGCAGGAAACTCGACTTTTACGACGAACCATTATTTAAATTAGGTCGAGAGTTAGTTGAGACCTCTGATGTGCAAGATCCAGGTGTGAAGGACGCACTAAATGTTCTAATTCGCTGGGGTGCGGATGTTGGCACAAAATTACCATCGATAGAAGATGTTCGAGCAGATGTTCGCGAGAAGTCTACGGCTGCAGAGACCATTGCGCCATCTCCGATTCAATTAATATCTAGACCACATGAATCGAGCGGAAAACCGCCGAGCGGAAAACCGCCTGCGACTGCAGTCGCCGCGCTTGCTCTACCGAAGGAAGGCGTATCAGCGGCTTTGGGCGAGTACCCGAAAGCCGAGAGCGATGGCGGCATTTTCTTCTATAACCCAAGAGGCGTTTCGAAAACAACTAAAGATACGTCAATATTGACAAGTAATGAAATTGGTTCAGCAGAAAACAGTCCAGCCAAAACCAAACCGGCGAAAGTGGTTCTAAAGAGACAAGCACAAATTATAGAAGACGATGAAGACGAAGAAGACGCTCGAGAGCAAGAACCGTCATCGCCACCAGCAAACCAGCTTGCCAAGGTATCTCTAGTTCCCAAAGATTTCAAAGTTGAAATTCCAGTGAATGAACAAGATTGGATAGAGTGTGACAAGTTTGATGACGCTCAATGGCGCAGTGCGATTCAAGCGGCTGAGGCGGCGCTCGTGGACGAGGGCGCGCGCTTTGAACATTGGAGTACATACGATGCCCTCGCTCCGTCGAAAACAAGTGTTGCGTCTTCTGGAACAAATTTGAGGCTTGAGTACAGAACAGCCATGCAAAGTCGTGTGAACATAGTCGTGAAGTGCGCGGAAGAGCTCACGGCATGTCGCGTGAGTTTGGACGCGACGCAGCTCATTCCGTCCTTACGACAATGGCGTGATATTTGCGAAGAAATGCTTCAATTGAGCACAGCGGAAGACTCTAGTGGATTGCCAACATATCCATGTGAAGCTTTACTTTACAAAATCGAACATTCACTTCGAGGCGCAGTGGATGAATTAGACTTGGACACTCCAGTGTTGAAAAAGACGACGCCAGAACGTCAGCGCGCGCACTCAAAAGAGCAGCACAGCACGCCTCCAATTCTTGTTTCTGTCGAACTTCAGGCGCTGAAAGACGCCTTGTTCGAGTACAATGACGACGAAAAGAGCGTGCATTCCGCGGAAACGGATCTTGTGGCGAGTCTTCGAGCGGTTCAGATTGAAGATGCCACGACAGTCGTCGTCGATTGCGCTCGACGAGCACTCTCCGAGCTCGCGTCTTCTTTCAGTCAAGACTCACCACAAGTGAGTAAGTGCTCGGCACGCATCGAGCGACTCACGCGCATAGGTTCTGCCGTACTAGGTCCGTCGGCGATGATTAAGTGCATTACCGAGGCAACGGAAGATGAAGTCTTGGCAAAGATTATCGCTCCTCAACGAGCTACGGAGCCCGTGGCGGTGGCGCTGAGCAAAATCCTCACAACCGCCACCGTATGGCTATCTACCGAGCATGCGATTGATTTGGGTTTGCGTCGTAACGCCGCTAAACTTCTTGAGCCTCTCGATGCACACTTGTATCGACCTCCTCCTCGGACGTATGGACGATTTCCTCAGCTCCGCGCCGCGCTCGAAGCTGAAATTGTTTCCCCAGACGCTGTGGAAGCGCTTCCATTCGTTCGCCGACGCGTCGCAGACGATGAAGACGACAACGCGGACGCAAACGCATGGACACTCAAAATTCCTCACGTCACCCCGATATCGCCCTCTATCGAAGACAGAGGCGATTGGGGCGTCAAGATGGATCTCAGTGCGTGTCCCGCGTGTCGCCGCTCTGTGCTCACTCGAGGCGCATCTGATATCATCACCTTCCCGTGTTCGCACACATTCCACGCCGCGTGTGCGCTCGATGGAGCGTGCACAGCGTGTCTGGCACGTAGTCCTTGCATGTAAAATACGTACGCAATGTAGATTTATCGCGACATGTGTCTCGTCTTCCACCGCGTGACTGTTCGCCTCCTCAAAAAAACGCTCAAAACACACTACGCGCATCGCCGCCTCACACCTCGACGCGATGCGCGCACGCGCCATGGCGCCCACACCTGCGACGCGTTCGGACGATATCGCCACCACGCGACGCCGCGACGCCGCGCGTGGCCCAAACGAGCGCAGGTCGAGCGTATTCGTCGGTGCGCCCGCACCATGCGCTCGAAGTGATGCCGACATGAAGCTCACCTTCGCGCCGATGGCGTACATCGCCGACGACGCGGACGACGACGCCGATGACTCATCGACGACGCACAAGACACATATTTTTGTCGACGAAGAGATTGGCGCGAAGCGGTCGTCGAGGATGAAAGAACGGAGTTCGACGACATCGGGCGCCAGTGCTCGCATGCACACGCTGCGCAGGCGGACGCAAGAGATTCTCAACGGAGGACGCGTGTCAACATGGATGGCGCTGATCACTGTATGGAGTTTATTTGGTGACGATTTACGCATGCTAGCGACAGATATTGATGCAGATTCTGGGTTTTTAGTCATGGTGTACGTGTGCTTGGTGAGCTTTGGAATTGAGCTCTTGGCGAGCGTCGCCGCGGTGGATGGGTACGTGTTTGGATTTTACTTTTGGCTCGATTCTATCGCCACGATGAGTCTACTCGCAGACATTCCGCAGTTTATGGAGGTGATAGGAATGGGCGCGTGCGAAGGCGTCGATTCGTATGGGTCAAATTTCGACTATGCTCACAGCAGTTTGACAGTGGGCGGTTCAGATGGCAGCATGGCGGATGGCGGTTTTGCGCGCGCTGGACGAGCTTCTCGGGCGGCAACTCGAGCAGGAAGAATCGTGCGCATCATTCGCTTGATACGACTGGTGAAGATATTAAAAACGTTTGAAATTTCGCGTGCGAGACAGCGACTTAATAGTCTCACGACGATGAAGCGAGAGAGTGTGATTAAGCTGCCGACGGATGAGCCGTTTTCTGAAGACGCAGGAGGCGCGGATGGTGACGCCGACGGCGGCGACGATGACGACATCGATTCACTTGCAGATTACGAACTCTCAAACTCACGCGTTGGACAAAAACTTGGTGAGTTGACTACGAAGCGCGTGATTGTAGGTGTGTTACTCATGTTGTTTGCGTTGCCGACATTTGACGTTGGATTGTACGCCGTCGGGACTCGAACCGAGCTCGCCATGGGTGGATTGAACATGGCGCACGAAATACTCATCAACGCCGATGCCTCGCCGTCTGCATTGAGTGGTTTTTATCGAGCAGTGAATCAATATCACTCCGAAACGACTGGCATGTATCGCCTGGTATTGAATGGTACGGATTATCAAGACAATCCAAATCTTGACTTTACACTCGATGGATATTCGCACAAGCGGCTTCGATGCGAGGAATTTGAATTCTCTCTGTATTATCCATTTGAAAGTGACGTGGATAGTACATTTAGTTTCGTGTTCTTTGATCGACAAGAGGTGAGTCAACGTCAGGCGCTGCTGAACATGATGCGCACTAGCTTTGTTTGCATCATTTTGCTCCTCGGAGCGATGTTCTTCAGCAAGGATGCAAATACTTTGGTTCTGCGCCCGCTCGATCGAATGGTGACCAAGATACAAGTCATGAGCGAAAATCCCCTCACACAGTTCACCATCAGCAATGACGACGGTGATGAGCAGATGGAGACGAGGATGTTAGAGAATAGTATTTCTCGCATCTGCTCGCTCCTCGCCGTCGGTTTTGGCGACGCTGGATCAGAAATCATTGCTGAAAACATGAAACGCGGCGGTGCGATCGATCCAATGATTCCTGGTAAGAGGATGACTGCAATTTTTGGTTTTTGTGACATCAGACAGTTCACTGATACGACGGAGATTCTTCAAGAGGACATCATGGAGTTTGTCAACACGATTGCCAAAATCGTCCACGTCGAAGTCCACTTACACGGCGGATCGGCGAATAAAAATATCGGCGATGCATTTTTGCTCGTTTGGAAATTCCCAAAGACGATCACTCCGGATGATATTTCATCGAGCGCATCACTTGTTGGCGACAAGCGTCGAGACGTGCAGATTGTGGCTGACAACGCTCTAGCATCCTTCATCACTATCATCGGCGCGCTCCGGAGAAGCGCTCGACTGCACCGATACCGCGGGAACAAAGCACTAAACGAACGCATCGCGAATTTCGAAGTAAAGATGGGTTTTGGTTTACACGTCGGGTGGGCTATTGAGGGCGCCATCGGAAGCGAGTACAAGGTAGACGCCTCATACTTGTCTCCAAACGTCAACATTAGCGCGCGTCTCGAAGCGGCGACAAAGCAATTTGGCGTTCCGCTCCTCTTCACTGGTGAGTTCGCCGATTTGCTTTCTCCGAACGTCCGCAAAATGTGTCGACAAATTGACTGCGTCACTGTTAAAGGCTCGCTGCATCCAGTCAAGTTGTTCACATTTGACGTGCGATTAGACAACATCGATCCGCCCGGGAAGGATGTCAATTTATTGCGCACGTTTGAAGAAGAAACCATGAGCCTGAACGAATACATCGACGAGTTCGAAGAACATCCGGACATAGTCAAACTCCGTAAGGGCGTGAGTGAAGACTTCTTACTCGAGTTTGATCGCGCCTTGCAGCACTACATTGGCGGCGAATGGCGCAAGGCGAGTGAAATTCTACAACGCACGCGAACCGTCACGATGAAATCTGGCGCTCTGGCGAGCGACGGCCCGAGTGAGAGTCTGCTAAAAGTCATGCAAGCCCATGACTACGTCGCTCCGAAAGATTGGCGTGGATTCCGTGAGCTCACTGAAAAGTAGTGGCTCCTATTTACTACAACTACTAACGCTACTCCTAGTGCTACGCGTGAGCGCTCGCGCGTTGTGTGTTTTATATAAAACTATACCCCATCTACAACTCTGTCTTTCCCTCGCCATCTCTCGCGTAATTCACAAACGACGAAATGAACACCGACTCATCTAAATTTAGCGTGGCGTGCCACCAATCATTCGGGAAATAAATCGCCTCCCCACTCGCGACGGTGCACTCGAGCATTTCCTCTGGCGCGTCGTCGTTGTGCCCTCGACGCAACCGCTCGCTCGCCCATTGAAACGCCGTCACGTTCGGATCAAATTCCGGCGCCGGCGTCGGTGGCGCCAGAAACCAATGCTTCCTCCCAACAATAGTCTCACTCCATCCTGGTCCGTGCACGTGTAAAGGCACGCCTGACATCGGTCCACCAATCCCAAACGAAAACGCCACATCCGCATCCGCCGGCACCAGCGACAACGGCGCGTACTCAGCAAACAATGTCGACCACACATTGCGCCCATCCGAATCCACGTGGTCGCCAAACCAATACAGCGTCTCATTCGCACGTTGTCCAATCTCCACCGCCTTCTCCACGTCATTCTCGATGTATTCTCGCAATGTTTTCACAACTTTATCGTACGAAAAAGTGTTCGCCGTGGACAGCGTGACTTTGACATCGCCGTAATCATCCAACATTCTCCCCCGCGTCGTCGCCTCGCGAAACGCCGCGCGATGCGCACGTAAACCAGTGATGACGACGGGCGCGTTTGCGGCGGCGAACGTGCGCATGAAGCGCTCGAGCGACGCGTCGGCGACATCCATCGTCGGCACGGTGCATGGGCGTTGGTTGAACGCCCCCGCATCGTGCGCGCGCCAATGCCTGTGCGCCGCGACCGGGCGCGCCGCGACGACGGCGGTGACGATGGATGCGACGAGGACGACGATGCGCGCCGCGCGTCGCGGGCGACGCCGACGCGACGGCGCGGTGCGAGGCATGATGTGACGTCCAAGGACCTTTTCATCACGAACGCGTCAGAACGAGGAGGATGACGTCGGCGTCGCGGTCGTCGTCGTTCGCGTCGCGCGCGCGCGCAACGAGCGCGACGCTCGTTGTGGTGTGCGCGTGCGTCGCGCCGGGCGCGCGCGGTTCGCGCGGTGTGCGCGGCGACGGGGTGACGAGCGCGTTTGAAAGGCCACCCGCAGCTGCGGTGCTCTCGCTCGATATAGACGCGCGCGCGGCGCACGAACGCGCGTTGTTAGACGACGATGGCGACGATGGGGATGTTCCGTCGCAAGTGCACTTGACGCCGACGGGGATTGGTGAGATCACGGTGACTTGGGCCACGCGAGCGCGCGTCGCTCGAGACGCGACGGTGGCATACGAACGGGTGGATGACGATGACCGAGGCACGAATGGCGCGAAGAAGGCGACGGTGACGAGCGATTCGTACACGGCACAGATTTGTTTTGGGTCTGGGACGCTATTTGCGCCGCGCATGGGGCAGACGCCGAGCGTGGATCCGATGAAGGTGGTGGAGCTCGCGAATACGAGCGCTTGGGCGGCGACAGACGCGGTAAACTATCGCGTCGTGCGCGCGATTGAGGATGTCATTCCGACTGGGTTCTTCGCGAGCGCGCCGTATGATAAAGGGGTGTGTTTGGACTACAACAATCCCGATGCGCAGTATCATTCACCGTTAATTCACAAGGCGACGCTGAGAAATTTGATTGGTGGGTCTCGCGTGGCGTATACGTTACCCGGGAGCGCGACTTCGCGCACGTTTACCGTGCCTACAGTGCCAACGAGACACTCAAGCCATCATCGATCTTGGACGTCAACGCGCATTGCCGTCGTTGGCGATACTGGGCAAACCGAGGTGACAAAAGAGGTGCTCACGCACGTGGCGGAGACGCTCAGCGATGCGCAAGTGCTTATTCACACCGGCGATTTAGCGTATGCCGATGGATTCGCGCCGAGATGGGACAGCTTTGGACGTCTCATGGAATTCCTAACGAGTAAGATGCCGATGTTGTCCGTTGTCGGGAATCACGACGTCAGCGTGAATGGATTGGAGTCGACGGCGTACGCTATGAGATACCCATCGCCAAGCGTCTCATCAAAGAGTCCGTCTCAACTGTTTTGGTCCTATGAATTCGGTCACGCGCACGTGATTGGGCTCAATAGTTACGCCAATCCTAATGTGGGACTGTTTGATGGCGCTGATGCGCCTCAAATGAGCTGGTTGCTCGATGATTTAGCGAGCATCAATCGTGAATACACTCCTTGGGTCATCGCTGTGTTTCACGTGCCGTGGTACAACTCCAATCGCGGTCATTTCAAGGAAGCCGAGCGCGCTCGAATAGCCTTGGAGCAAGTTCTGTATGATGCTGGCGTCGATATCGTGCTCAATGGCCACGTGCATGCGTATGAGCGGTCGAAACCGGTGTTTAATTACGCTGAGGATGCGTGCGGTCCTGTGCACATTGTCGTTGGCGACGGTGGCAATTACGAAGGTCCATACGGCGAAGGTTGGATTGAACCGCAGCCTGGGTTTAGTGCGTTCAGAGAAGGTTCATTTGGTGCTGGGTCGCTGCTCATTCATAACGACACGCACGCCACGTGGGAATGGCGGCGAACGACGTGCGTGGCAAATACCACGGCGAGCAACTCATACTTTGAGCGCTCTGGTGACGCGAGCACATGTCGTACCATCCCTGACGTATCCGCTCAAGCCATGGAACCTGTTGATATTGCCATTTTACGCCGCGATGTCGGCGTGTGTCCAAATAAACGCGTAGGTAACGCCGAGCGGTCGAACGACGCCTCTGGGTACAACGCCGACGGAGCATCGAGTCACGTGACAACTCTTGTCATCACAAGCATCGTTTTGCTTGCGTTATGGGTTGTTACAAGCGTTATGCTCATTCGAACTCTCCGCGTGCTCAAGTATTCGCGAGCATACCGCTCGCCAAGCTTACTTGCAAATTCAGACGAGTACGACGATGAATTCGCCGGCGATGGAGCCATCGGACTTCACACTTTGAGCTCATCCATGGGTTCTGATAAGTTTTAGATACAAGCATTACAATCAGTAGCAAAGCAACGCAGCTCGAGCGAGCGCGTTTTGTACAAAAAAATTAATTCGATGTCCATTCAGAAGACGAGTCGCGCCCCGCTCTTCTCCCAGCGGAGGATCCATATTCGTCGCGTTTATCACCAGAGCGCATACCCGCCCGACGATCGTCTCGACCTTCATCCCGTCGCTGCTGCGGACGACCGGTGAATGAATACGCCCCTGTCGTACCACGACGCGCGGCAGAGCCTTCGCGACGGTCAATGCCGCCGTAGGAGGGCGCGTCGTCGCGAAGCGCGCGCACCTGTCTGTCCCGAGTAACCTTTTGCTCCCCACGCCTCTCCTTGAACCAAGTAATAATCTTACTCACCGGTAATCGAGTGGCTTGATGAATAGATTCAATCATGTGATCATCAGGATATTGCGTCGTAGCGTACACCTTTTCCAACGTCGACACGTTGGCTGACCCAAGACGCGTCTTCTTATACGACTTATACTTTGGCATACCCCCCGGCCCAGTCGCTCGCGCGCCTTCCTCCTTCATAGCGTCTCGCTTCGCCTTTGCACGTTCCTTTTCCGCCTTTATGCGCTCCTCTTCCTCTCGTTCCGCATCCTCATTCTCCATCTCTTCCGCGTGCTTTTTCGCCAATTCGTGCGCTCGATGCCCGTTTCGCTTCAACCACGCCAGTATCTCCGATCGATCCAACTCTAATTCCTGACACAGCTCTCTCACCTGCACCTGTCGACGTCCTCGAGCCAACGCGCGCTCGAGCACGCGAGTCTTCGCGCGCGGAATGGAATGCTCCGCCTCCGCGAACTCGGCTTGCTTGGCAAACTCGGCAAACAAATCCTCCCACCCTTCCTCGCCAGCTCCACCGCTCGCGCGCGCGACGACGCGCGACGCGCCCGCAGCCGCGCGCGCACCGCGCGGCAAAAACACCACCGCGCGTGTCTGCGCCTTTCGAGCGCACGTCGCGCACGCACACGCGCGCGCGTGCGCCATCCACGTCGCGCCCGAGCGCGTGGCGGCGGGCCCGAGCGCGCGCGGGCGCATCGCTCCCGGCGCGCGCGCGCGCGTCGAGTGCGACAGCG
>JACLAB010002502.1_pt1:42500-56763 | contig 56763 bp, 37 predicted proteins | sample 8027921 | NCBI WGS metagenome assembly JACLAB01 (sample SAMN15725117, study PRJNA655200) | protist metagenome | isolation source: fluorescence activated cell sorting (FACS) single amplified genomes of... | place: USA: West Boothbay Harbor, Gulf of Maine | collected 2000-07-19 | reverse complement strand
GGGTTTGGTGGTTCCTCTTCTAATAGGGACGAAGAGGAGGAGGAAGATGAGTTAGATGGTGATCTGGAAGAAATGAAAAAAGACATTAGCTTTGAGGTGGTGGAGCAAAGTATAGATGCCTCAAACGCGAACGGTCTTGGTGGTAAGAAGAAAGTAGTAAAAGTAGAACGATCGATGAAGAAAAGCAGCAGTGGTTTCACTTGCTGCTTCGCATCGCCTGCGGTTGAGTCTTGAATAGTTCTTTTTGTCGCATAGTTTTTGTAGTATTTGTGTTTGTATCCAACGCAACTGAAGCGAGCTAAAAAAAGTTTATTCCTTCTCAAAAGTTTGCTTATTTGCCTGAGCATTGTAGAAATCTGCAACTTGATGCGCGTTAGTCGCCATTTCCGGCTCTTTATCGTCTCGACTTCTTAAAAAGCGCGGAAAACGTAAAGCAATACCCTTGTTTGGATCCACTAAACCCATGGCAGCTTTGTGCGTTGGAGAGATCGACAGATCAGCCGCTTTCACTTCCCAAACTAACTTTGCGTCAAACCACAAGTCAGGTTCCATACCTTCAGGATATTTGTAGTAAGAGCGTGGAGCTTCTATTAAATGCGGTTCAAGCGCTTTCGACAAGGTTTCCAAATCGATCTCGGAAAAGCCAGTTCCAATTTTGCAAATCGTTTGAAACTCTTCTCCATCTTCGTCGTAACAAGCGAGAAGAAATGCTCCATACACCCCTGTCCTTTTGCCTCTGCCATGCCAAGCACCGATTGGGACCAAATCTAACGAGTCTCCGCATCCTTCCATGTAGTCTTTCTTCAACTTCAACCAGTTTAATGAGCGCTTGGAGGGTTCGTATGTAGCATCCATTGTCTTTACAATCAAACCTTCGGTATTCGCAGCGATGGATTCATCCAAAAATACCTGCAGCTCCTCCACATCCCTGCTCGTTTTTGCAGTGGCAAACAGGAATTCACCTTTCGTTTCTCGGAATGAACTATAAAGCGCAAGACGCCTAACGCTCATCGGTTCACGCAAGAGCGATTTTCCGTTCAAATATAAACAATCAAATGCGTACAACGCCACTTGCACTTTAACGTCTTCAATTTTGATATTTTTCTTTCCTCTAGTACTCAAAATCTGAAAAGGAAGAATCTTATCTTGCTCTCTATCGTACGCCACGGCTTCACAATCGATGACTACTGAGGTTATTTTTCCGTCTACGTTGTTCAAGTAATTTTTGAATTTCGAAACGATATCAGGGAATTTTGGCGTGTTATCTTCCTGATTTCTGGAAAAGATCTTTATCGATCCATCTTCGAGCAAGTGCACTTGAGCTCGCTCGCCGTCATACTTATATTCGCACGTAAATTCAACGTCAGAAAATCTGTTCAACACTTCCGCCACACCGGTCGTTGGCTTTGCCAACATTGGTTTCACTGGCGCACCTGGTTTAAATTGACATTTCTCCTGCAGACCGTCGATACCAACATCCAAGAGCGCCGGGACAACCAAGTCGTAGCTCGGACATTCCGAGAAAACAAGCTTCACAACATCCACGGCTTTCAGGAGTTGATCTGCCAAGGCATTAGCACCTAGCTTTATACCTGCAGTTTTATTTGCTTCTAAAACGATAGCATGCGTAAGAGCAGCGTTCACGGTTTGCTGAGCCAGACCAATGCGTAACTTTCCTTGTAATGCCCTCACTATGTATCCAGCTTCGCTGCCTTTGGCGGCAACGAGTAATTTCTTAATTCGTCCCTTCTTTTGATCGACTGAATTCGTTCCTGCTGTAGTAGCTATGACGCGGAACTCCTGTAAGACGCCTTTCACCGTTAACGGTGCGGGCTGGAACATTGTCCGTTGCGTCGATCGGGATGCCATGGCAACAGATCCCAAGTCGCCAGCCTCGCGGTAGTCAGCCTTTATGTTTGCCTCTTTGCGCCCAGTTGCTTCGGCCAGACATTTAATCAAAGTCGCATCTCCTATACCGAGATCAACACCTTCGTGTTGCGGCGCGATCGTGTTTGAAGCCAAGTAAACTGCTGCGAGCAAATCTCCAGATAACCCACCACGAATAATAGATCTGAATGTATTCGTCAACAAGTTCGTGATCTCCAATCGTTTCGTTGTCTCGGCAATACTTTCAAACGTATCCGCAACGATTCCAAATGGTGTTGCCGTATTCTCCTTCCAAGATGAGATCGATTCCGATGATTGGTCGATATACTTCTGTGCAAGTTCAACTTGTAAGGCTCCAACGCCGGCTTCAGATTTTTCCTTCCCATTTTTTGACTTTGTTTTCTTCTTCGCTTTTTTTTGAACAGAAGCAGAAAGTGGGCCTTCGACGTCTTCGATTTCATCATCATCGTCTTCCTCCTCCCCCTCTTCATCTTCATCTTCGTCGTCATCAGATTCACGCGATGCTTTGTATTCTTCATCCTTTTCATCGCTCACGTTGGCAACGCTGATGTTCTTCTTTGCATCTTTCTCATCTTCTTCTTTTTCCTCCGTTTGCTTAAGTGCTGCTGATGTTTTTGGTTGTTGCTGCTTTTGTTCCAATTTCAACTTTGCTTGTTCTGCAAAGGACAATGCTTTCGCGTTTGCGTCGAGAACTTCGGATTTCTTCACTAGTTTGCGCTTCTTCGCGGCAACTTCGATGTTTTCTTTCTGTTGCGTAGGCGAATTGTTCTCTGTCGTCGCCGTGGTCGTCGTTTCCGTCGTCTGTTGTTGTTCTTTTTGATTTCCTACTTCCTCTCGAGCGTCGTCGTCTTCGCGCGCTTCGGCGCCATCTTCGGAGGACTGAGCCTTCCTCTTCTCGAAAAATCCTGCCAAAGAACTCTGTTTCTTAGCGGATGTGGGCGGAACGGACGACATCTTTTCCGTCTCCTTTTTGTGAGTATGTGTGTATGAGTGGCGTATCTGATGTCGGAAGTCTAAGATGTGTGGGGAGGAGATACAATTTTTTGAAATACGAACGAGTTATTTTGAATTTTTACCATCCCAGCATCCAGAGTTCCAGACTGCAGTCGTGCGTGTCTGTCAAAACTCGAATTCAACTCTATGCATGCTGTGTGTCATCCAATCCTCGCATACAGGGGTGGTGGTGGTGGGGGAGAAGGGAAACGGTTGAATATAACGGTCCACTAATTACGCGAATAGCACAGAGCAAGTTACAACATTTTTCAAAACTACTTCTATTTTTCCCGTTCTCGAGACAAGGACATTTTCTTCTCACTCAGCCTTCTTCGCCAAACTCCTTCGTAAACCGCTCGTGTACTTCCAAGTCAGCCGCCGCTACCGTTGGCCTCGCTCTCAAAAGTATCTTCTTGAAATCACCCAACGTTATGGGTGGAGGCATTACTCGATCCGCATATCCTAAGCTGGCAAGTTCATCTAGCGTCGAGGCCCAAGCGGAAGGATCTCCCGGAGAGCAGGGCACGTAATACTCCTTTGTTTCGTCCTCTTCTTTAGTGACCGTTTTAAAGTGCGTTGCCTCTTGCGTCTTACGAACGGGTTCATAAAGCACATCTTTAACGACATGATCTATGTCTGATCCAGAAAAACCGGGTGTTTGCACACCCAAGCTTTCAAAATCCTCGTTCGTCAAGTCATGAGGTGTTTCCCCGACGTGGACTTTGAACATATGCGCTCGCGCCGCCGCTTCCGGAAGTGGTATATAAATTCTTTTATCAAAACGCCTTCGCACAGCCTGATCCAACGAGTACGGCGTATTTGTCGCGGCTAAAACTAGAACTTTCCCAGCCGAATCGGAACCAACGCCTTGCATCTGCACGAGTATCTCTGTTTTAATGCGTCTGGACGCCTCAGACTCACCCGACTCGCCTCTAGCCCCGCAAAGCGCGTCTATCTCGTCGATGAAAATAATCGAAGGTGCTTTTTCTCTCGCCATGGAGAACAAATTATTCACTAACTTTTCCGATTCACCCATCCATTTCGACACCAAGTCTGACGAGCTCACCGAAAAGAAAGTAGAATCTGCTTCCGTTGCGACTGCTTTAGCTAAGTATGACTTCCCCGTTCCTGGTGGACCATACAATAAAAATCCCGACCAAGCTTTTCGCTTACCCGTGAAAAATTGAGGAAACTTTACTGGTAAGATGACAGCTTCTTTCAGAGCATCTTTAGCGAGGTCTAATCCTGCTACGTCGGACCACTTCACGTTTGGTTTTTCAGTCACTATCGCGCCTCCGAGTTGTTGTTTCATTTTAAGCTGCTCCGCGCTATCCTCCTTTGATGTGCTACCACCAGCGTTTGTGGTGGCGGCGCCGTTCGAGCCTGGTCGTGCTTTCATAGCCTCAGGATTCCCCGATTCCGTGGCTTGATCCGTTGCATTCTTCTGCTCAGCTACAATTTTATGCAACTCTTCGGCTCTTTCGAGATATTCGTTGAACTTTCCTTTTATGGTGTCTTGCATCCTTGGATTCTTTTCGTACTTGAGATAGCATTTGAAATGATCTAGTGACTGCATGTAGAGCGTAAAAGCGGTTTCATAATTTCCCGCTTTATCTTCTTTGACCGCTTCTTTTACTATGCTTATCGCCTTATCTCGAATTGCCGCACCTCCTTCCATCTTTGAATGACCAAACTTCTCTTGACACAAAGGCACTCAAACACACACACACACACAAACAGACACAAAGAAAAGGGATTTCTCTCTCTCTTTTTCGATTTTCTCGCGCTCTCGCTCGAGGCTCACAGAAACAAAAAGATTTGTTTGCGCGCGAGTTGTGCGTGCAAGAAGGATGCGTGCAAGGATGCGTGTATATAAAATGACGCGAATTGCGCGCGAGCTTTTTTTGCGAATAAGAAATCTTTCTTCTTGTCTTTTCTTTCGCGCCCAAAAAAGGAATTTTTGAAAAGAGACAAACCTTCGAAAACTTTTGTGTGTTCTGAGAGACGAATGAGAGACACTACTCCTCACAACTCACAAAGAATAAAATAATTATGTCTTCGATTCTTCGCGCTTCGCGACGTCTTTTGGGTAGTAGCCTTAGCAGCAGCAACAGCAGTAGCGCTCTATCTGGATGTGGGAGTAGATTCGCAGCAGTCGTGGGAAAGGGAGGAGAACGCTCGATCGCGACCACGACAAAAATAAACGCAGGCATGGGGTCGCCAACAGGGACTGCGCCTGCCCCAACAGAGCCTTTAGAGGAAGAGCACGAACTGATCTGGGATGCGGGAGATAAGCACCCAGAAACTGCGCTGGACAATTTACCCGCGAAGATAGTTGGAAAATACGAAGCTTTGGGTATGCTCGTCGGTGCTTTGTGCTTCATGGGTGGAGTGTACACTTTTGCCGGCTACTACGATAAAGCAGCGTCTCGACCCTTCGTCGAACGCGACATGGAGAAGAGCTTAAAGAAAGAGTTAGGCGGGCGGTAAAGTTGTAAAATAAGAAACCAAAACAGAACTAATTGAACGTAAAACTCTAACGCGGCGCGTCTGCTGTTGTTACAACCTGCGATATCTATTGTTACTAGTACTACTTTCCAACTTCGACGTCGATTAATTCTCTGTTTTTCACTTGGGCTTTGAAGTCAGCGTGCGCGTCATCCCACACTTTTTTTGAGTCGTAACTCTTCGCAGACGCCGATCGATCCGGAAGCTTTAGCATTTCTCCATGATTCTCTTCGTCTTTCAAGCACTTTTGCCACCAGTGACGCATCAACTCCACGCTCTTTTTCTGCGCAGTTACTCGGATCACGCGATTATTCTCGTCGTAATCTGTAACTTCCCAGGAGCCGTAAGTCAGCTTTCGTCGAATCGGCGTGAAACTTTTGTCGGACTCGTTAAACTTCAAGCCGCCATTGGCGTTGTATTCCTCTTCTTCATCGTATTCTTCCACTTCTTCTCCAATCGGATGTTCCCACTCGCGGTCGAACACTACTTCTTTGCACAGTGCGATTTTAACAGAAGTTTCTGTGACATCTACGCGAACGTCTTTGGCCTTTGTCCCGAGCGGCGCCAATACCGAAAGCGTGACATCGCTCGAGGTTTGCGACCACATGTAATCGAGTTCTCCCGTGCTGTTTTCGTTCTCTTCCGTACCGCGACTGCTTTTTTTCCTGACGTAAATGCCGTTTCGGGTGAACTTTTCTTTCTTTCGTGCGATGGCTACTCGCCTTCTTTCCTCTTTTTCTTCTTCGGAAAAGAGACTCGTCGTCTTTGTTTCGTGTTTTTCTTCTTCTTTTTCTTTTTCTTCTTCTTCTTCTTTCGACGACGACGGCGGTTCTCGAAACATTATCGTGCCGGGATGTTCGCGCTCAAACTGTTTACCTTGCTCGATCCATTGCATCTCACGGAACTCGCGTTCGCTCATCATCTTCTCGTCTTTTGAAAGATGATTGTCTTCGGACGAAGTCGCAGAAGGAGGCAGCACGTTGAAGTCGACGCTTTCGCCGCTTCCAATCGTCACTCTCGTCGGTTGGTCCAGTTTCGTCACATGCGGTTGCTGCGGGAAGTGCGGCACGTTTTTATCGTCCTCACCATCATCTTCACTCTCGTCTCCGTAGTCTAGTTTATCCCACTTCGAGTAATCAACCATTGTTATTATAAAAGTTTTGTGTATCGCTCTTCTTCCCGTGCGTCGTGGGCCACAATACCATTAATTATGAATTGTGGTGTACTGAAGACAATCGCGCAAAGAAGAGACACACAAAATTGACACATTTTCGCGTCAAAAAAAGTACACGCACACAAGAATAAAACTTTGGGAGAGAGAGAGAGAGGAAAAGAGAATGTATGATGTCGATGTGGAGCGTTCGTGAGTCAGACGACGCGGACGAGCAAAACTGGTCGCGATCCCACCACCCGAGGAGGCGTGAATAAAAATCTTTCTTCTCTCTTCTTCTTCTTCTTCATCGTGCACTATCACGACGACGATGACGAGCAACGGGAGCAGGGAAATTACAAAGAAGAAGAAGAACAAGACGACGACGACGCGTAAGTACCGTAAACTTTTAGAGCATTTGAGCTTAAAAGCTACCACGACTACTCCGTCGAAATCTTCTTCGCACCCTTTCGATGTGGACGCGAGCGACCACTGCGAAACTCCTTTTCAAGCGTACAAAGATATCGAACCCTTTCTGTTTCGAATCGCTCTGAGTTTGAAGAAAACGAAGGCGAGTTTAAAAATATACGACCCGTATTTCTGTGAAGGATCTGCGAAGGAACATTTGAAACGACTCGGTTTTGAAAGCGTTCACAACGTCAACGAAGATTTCTACGAAAACGTCAAGAAAAATACGATTCCAGAATATGACGTGTTGCTTACCAATCCTCCGTATTCGTCAGACCACTTCAAGCGAATATTGAACTTCTGCGGGGCGAGCGAGAAACCTTTCTTTCTTCTTCTCCCAAATTTTGTCTGCCGTAAAACATACTACGCCAACGAAATAACCAGTCGAAAGAAAGAACCGTTGTTCTTAATTCCGGACGAGCTGAAACCTTATCGCTATTGGGCGCCAGGAAGGAAAGGATTTGAAGAGCGGGCGAAAGGAACCACGCCTTTTATAACGTTTTGGTATCTCGAGTTTGGTGACGCGATTGACAAAAACGAAATTCGTGGTTGGTGGCTCAAGAAATACTCGCCTCATTCGAGATGCGAACTTCCCGCGCCAGAAGAAAGTCTACCGCAACAGCAACGTTTGCAAAAACGCAGCAACCCAAACAAAAGAAGACGAGAGAAAGCGCAGAATAAAAATATACTGAAAGAGCCAAGAGAAAAAAGCGGCAGCATCTACTACGACCCAAACGTTGCCCAGAAAAAGAAGAGGAAGAAGCTAGAATCGAAAGAAAGAGTTTAAAGAGTAAACTCAGAGAGGGCTGAGGAAGATTTACTTAAGTGCTTGTGCGTTTGTTTGTGTTCAAATTGTAATTAAAAACGTGCGTTTTTCATCTACACGCTGCTCAAAGCGTTTTTCAACAGAAGAGTTACAAGAATGAGTTCTCTTTTCCATGCATTTTTTTTCACACACATGAGCACACAAAAAACATTTTCATGAAGAGGTACCTCCTCGCGCAACGACGCCTTCTTCGGGCGGCGCTCTCCTCGACTACAGAAGAGGGGCATCGCCATCTGACGATACGGAATAATGTCAATATTCTTGCGCCTTCACGACAACGAGGTATGAGGAACTCATTTAAGACGGAGACGACAACAACGACGACGCCCATGATGAAGCAGGAGCAACACCAGCAGAAACAACAGCAGCAGCACGACAATCACCTTCTTATGAACACGATGAGCGCCGAAGCGTCCGGGGAGAAGACGCTCAAAAACGATGCGGAAGAAGAGGAGGAAGAGGAGGAGGAGGAAGAGGAGGAGGAGGAGGAGGAGGAGGAGGAGGAAATAATCAAAGAGGGGATGAGAGAGGAAAGAGTCTTAACGCAAGAAGAAAATCGGTTCATAGACGTGGACGAAGACAAAGACGATATAAAAACAAAAGCGAGTAATGATGACCCGTATCGACGTCTCACTCATTTATATTATACGCTCGAACGGTTGCAGTACCAGTTTCCTTTGCATTACCGACACCCTATTTCAAAACATTGGGAACTGGTCGACAAAACGTTCAAAGTCACCGAGGAATATTCGAAGTTGAGTCCGCCTAAAAGAAAGCACGTGTGGTTGAATACGGTTTCAATTCTCTCCAGATTGGCATTTCACGAAAACGGATACAGAAACCATATAATTTTCGATGATCCACCATGGGGAGCAGAGAAACAAAGTCAATTCGAGACAAGGGTAAAATTTAAAGTCTGCGCCGCGCACGCTGTGACGAACATTCTGTTTTTTTTTGTGTGCCCGTCCCTTTTCTTTGGAACGGAAATATTGTTGCGCCCGGAAGGTGTGGACGGATTCCCTCAAATGCAAAATTTGGCAAAGGTTTTGAACGAGACGTTTCCTTCAGTCTTTGAGAATGGCCTCACCGAGTTTTTTGCCGGAGTAGCCGCAGTTCTTACCTATGTGTTCCGTAATCAAACGGAAAAAGTGTATCTTACTTTTGCGAGTTTTTCTGCATCCTTCCGCAACGCGGATATGATGAAACGTATTTTACAAATCAAGTTGTAAAACAGGTAGATAGATTAATGATAAATAGACAGTAGATTAATAGATAGATAGTACCGTGGATTATTAGATATTACATTGCTCTTCACGCGACATTTTGCTCTTGCTTTTTCCCATTCTTTTCCCATTCTGATCCATCCGAACTTTTCCCGCCGGCGCCATAAGGAACAAAAGCAGGTCTCCCCTCCAAGCCTAACTCTTTGAACAAGGCAGAATCTTCGTTGTCGTCGTTATTCGGGGTCGTAAGTAACTTATCTCCCGTAAAAACAGAGTTGGCTCCAGCCAAGAAGCACATAGCCTGAGTCTCGTCGGACATGTTGATTCTCCCAGCCGATAATCGGACGACAGTTCTCGGCATTAAAATGCGTGCAACCGCAATTGCTCGAACCATTTCCAAGCCTGACGGAGCAGATAGATTTTCGAAGGGCGTTCCTTTGACCGGGACCAGAGCATTGATAGGAACGGACTCTGGATGTTCCGGTAAACTTGCTAAAACGTGCATCAAAGACGCTCTATCAGACTCTTCCTCCCCTAAACCGAGAATTCCGCCGCAGCATACAGATATACCAGCGTCGCGAACTGCAGCTATGGTATTCAGGCGATCTTCGTACTTGCGCGAAGAAGTAACTTTTGGATAATACTCAGGGGACGTGTCTAAATTATGGTTGTAAGCAGTCAACCCAGCTTCTCTTAATTTCACGGCCTGATCCGGCGTGAGCATGCCTAATGTTGCGCACACTTCCATTCCCAAATCCTTTACCTGTTTAGTCATCGTAAGTACGCGTTCAAATTGACCTTCACCGACTTGGGAAGGTCCCCGCCAAGCCGTGCCCATACAAAACCGCGTCGAGCCCGCAGCTTTTGCCCGTTTTGCAGCCTCGTAAACGTCATCAATTTGCATCAATTTCTCTGCTTTAAGTTCTGTTTCTTTCTTCCACGAGGAAGATTGCGCGCAATAGTTGCACGTTTCCGGGCACCCTCCAGTTTTTATAGAAAGTAACGTGCACTGTTGCACTTGTTTGGGGTCGTGGTGCATCCGATGAACGGTCGCCGCATCGAACACGAGCTCTAATAAAGGCCGGCTGTACATCTCTCTAATCTCTTCTTTCGTCCAATTATTTCGCACTTCTCCGAGAACTCTTTTTGCGTTCGATGCGGCTGGCGCCGCGAGCTGTGAAGACGTCGAGAACGCTCCGCGAGTGCTGATTGGTTTCGTTAATTTCGAGGAGGAGGAGGAGGAAGAGGAGGAGGAGAATTCCGCCGCCCGGGGCGAAGAGGACGAGGAAAGCTCAACCGTTCGAAAGAAGATTCCATTCGAACACTGTTTGAGACCGACGTAAGCGGCAAAATCAGCGCCGAGCGCGTTAAGTGTGCGCCTCGCGAGTTGCCGACCCGACATCTTCTCTCTTCTAATTAAGAGAAAGGGACGGAGGGCCAGAATAAAATAACGTGTTTTTGTTTGTTTGAGTGAGTTTTCCCCTCAAAAATCCTCTCAAATCTGTCTACTCGTATTCCTCTTCTCTGCCCAAACAGATTTCGTGGGGGGGGGTGGATAAAAGCGAGGCACAAGATGCCGTGAGTGACGACGAACAATGCAAACAGATGTACATCGCATACGCTGCAGCAGGCGGCATCGCGAAGATGTTTGCAGACTCGGAGGAGAGAGCGAAACGAGACGCCGCGTAGAAGAAGTTGAAGAGTTCGTTATTAAGATTTCCCATCGAAAACTCTTGGGAACGGAAGAAGAAGAAGAAAAAGGAAAAGAAGAAAACGACAAAGAGGATGAGTTTGCAATCGACCCGTACTTCTTTGACGATGGATATTCCGTCGCCGCAACGACTGGTTTTGCTAGAGTTTGGGAAGGAGCGAGCGTTTTCACAGATTTTCTGGTACGGGAGTGTCCCAACCTGACTTTGCGAAAGAATGTCGTGGAGCTTGGAAGTGGTGTTGGATTGTGTGGAGTAGCAGTTGCAATCGCTAATGAAGCGAACGTCACTCTCACCGATCTCCCATCCGTTGTTGAGGGTGTTTTAAGGCAAAATATTACTCAAAACAGTACTTCTCTCACAGAAAATGGTTGGCATCGCGTTATCGGCCCACAAGGTGGCTTGGCTCGAGCCGTCGCCTTGAACTGGGAGAAACCCATGGATTGCCATCATTTGACTGCGTCAGAAAAGTATATAGATGCTGTTGATGTCATAATTGCGGCAGAATGTATTTGGCTCGCCGACTTATTGGATTGTTTCTGCGAAACGTTGAACATTTTGTTTGAACGCGAGAAAAAATTGCGCAGTCGAACGCCGCAGTGCTTCATTTGTTGCCGCGACCGAAGTAGAAAAGATTCAAAAGTGAAAATTTTCGCCAGCGAAGAGATGGTAGAAGCAGCGTTCAGTAGACACGCGTTAGCGTTCGACGTCATGCGAGAATTTCCAAGTACAATTGAGCAGAATAGATGCGTAAAAATTTATTCATTATCGAAGAAATAAAGAAAAACTGTGTGCCAGGACGTGGTGCAGTTCATAGCTTTTACGCTCCTTGCGGATGAGGATATTTTATCTTACACTAAACATTGACACGCACTCGTTGTCACTACTACTGGAAGATTCCTACTTCACTTTTTTTCTTAATAGGATTGCCAAAGAGACTTTTAATCATATCGAGACTCATCATTCCTTGTTTTGAATCTATGCTTGGATCATCGAGCGCCTTTCGTTGTTTAAACGTTCGAAGCAGTCGTGACTTTTCTTGCTTTTCTCGTAGCTTCGCCATTCTCATTTGCTCCTCGGGAGATTCTGGTGCGGAATCAGGATTTTCTTCCGCGCGTTTCTTTCGACGCTCTTCCATAGATGCTATCATTTTGGCCTGTTCTACTCGCGCCATGTAAAAGTCGCGTTCTTTTTTGGCCATTTCGAGCTCGAGTCGTTGGCGCTGCTCTCTAGCCGCTTTCTGATACTCAATCTCCTCCATGAGGTTATCCCATTTGAACTTTGGGAGATATCTAATGTTCCATAGATCAGAGTAGTGCGCACTTCTTCTTTTACCACCAACGGGTTGTCCATTGAGCATTTCTGCCGCGCTTCGAGCCTTTTTTTTATTCTTAAACTCAACCCATCCTTCGACGAACTTCTTTCCTGTATTGCCTTTGTATTTCTTTCGCAAAGCGCGCTGTTCAGGATCTTCTGGCGCTAAATACATACGTTCTAATTTACCGAACTTTTCGAGGAGTTGGCGCAACTTTAGAGGCTTCATGAACGGTGGTATGCTTCCTAAATACACCACGCCTCTCTTCTTCAATTGTTTGTGACTCTGTTCTATTTCCTCCTTGGAAACGACTTTTTTTCTCTCCTTCTTCTCTTCGTGGTTGAAGCCGCCAAGTTCAACAAAATCCAATTCTTCTTCTTCTTCTTTGACGCGTTTGCCAGCCTTTTTCTTCTTCCTCTTCCACTTTTCGTCCGCATCGCGGCGCGATACGCGCTCATCTGGCAACGCTTCATCATTCTTATCTTCTTCTTTGTCTTCTTCGTCTTCCAATAAATCGTCTCCTTCGGTAAAGTTCTTCTTCTGTTTCTTCTTCGTTTTCTTCCTCGTCCTCATTTCCTCGTCCTCATCGTCTCCCCGGGAACGACGACGATGGAGAAGATGCGGACTCCGAACGATATCCATCCTTTGTCTTCCTCTTCTTCTTCTTCTTCTTCTTCGACTTCTCTTTCTGCTCGTCCTTCGTCTTGGTATTCAAGGCAAAGTTGGTTTGTTGTTGTACACGAGTTGAAGTTGTGTGAAGTGATGAACTTTTTCTCTTCTTTTTTCTCTTCTTTTCATCTGTCTTTTCCTCATTCTTCTCATTCTCCTGCTCCTGATTCAGCGCGCGTTTCCGCTATTTTCTTAATTTCCTTTCTGCGAAAAGCAAGGAAAATCTACCATCTGCGACATGTCCGCCAAGCGTCAAAAAGTAAGCGAGGAGGATGCGAGAGGAGGAGATTCACTTCACGTTCTCGGTTCCGTCGTGTTTGATATCTTATTCTCCCCGAAGAGTTTGCCAACTCCCGGGACGACTGTCTTGAGCGAAAATGTAAAAAAAGCGCCCGGAGGCAAGGGAGCAAATCAAGCCTACGCTGCCGGGAAAGTGTTGTCATCATCATCATCGACCTCGTCTGTTTCATTTTTCGGTTGCGTTGGAGAAGACGAGTTTGGTGCAAAGTCTTTGGAATCCTTACAAAGCGTCGGCGTAAATACAGACCACATCCAGATGAGGAAAGAGAAGGCAACAGCGATAGCTTCTGTGGTTATCGATGAAAAAGGGGAGAATCAAATTTGCGTCGGGTCGAGTGCCAACAACTCGACCAATGCAAAAGAATGGATAGAAATAGTTGAAAAGCAAAAGGAAAAGCCCGCAGCTTTGCTTTTGCAAATGGAAATACCTCCGAGTGAAGTGTTTGCGGCAGTTCGATATTGTTCTGAGAACGGTATAATATCGATTTTGAACGCTGCGCCAGCTGATGAATCAATTCCAACAGAAACGCTAGAAATGTTAAATATTCTGATTGTAAATGAGCACGAAGTTTTGCAAGTTCGCGACTCTGTACTGCGAGAAGGATACGCTATGTCTATTCCGAGAATTTATTCCAACGGCAATACCGATGGTCCCGAGCTTTCGACAGATGTTGTTGCCCAAGATCCTCGCGCAGTTTCACATCAACTCGCTCAGTCGTTTCAACTGATTGTAATCGTTACTCTTGGAGAAGAAGGGTGCGCAGCAATCTTACCCGTTCGACCTACAGAGAATGATGCTTCAACTGGAGAAGAACGCGATGCGATAGATACAATATACTCAAGTGCATTGAAAAACTTGAAAAACGAGGAAAAAATTGTAAGTGCCGTGGGAGCTGGTGATGCATTTGTTGGCGCCTTTTGCGCGTATCTGGTTGAGAAGCGCGACATTCACACGTGTTTACGAGCGGCTTCAGCATGCGGAACTTTAGCCTGTTTATCGAATGGAGCAAGGGATGGCGTTCCGACTCGCCAAGATCTTGACGAGCGCATGCACGACGTTGAGTTACTAGGAGTATGGGGCAAACTGGGCATTTCTGAGGAAGCTCTGAAATGTCCAGCTGTAGACTGGTGTCGATTGAAAAAGAAGTAGGAAATTGTCACCAATCATACAGTACAATGCGGTCGTCGTAATTA
>JACLAB010002502.1_pt1:0-32500 | contig 56763 bp, 37 predicted proteins | sample 8027921 | NCBI WGS metagenome assembly JACLAB01 (sample SAMN15725117, study PRJNA655200) | protist metagenome | isolation source: fluorescence activated cell sorting (FACS) single amplified genomes of... | place: USA: West Boothbay Harbor, Gulf of Maine | collected 2000-07-19 | reverse complement strand
GACCTGCCGTGCGCAGCTTTTCCTCCTATCCCTGATACGAGTTGACGAACGGACCCGAAACGATTTTGTACTTCTTCCTCGAGATTTCGGCCCTCTTTTACCGCCCTCTCTTTCGCTCTTCTCAACGCTTTCAATCGCCAACTAGCGCCGCCGTCGCCGACCCCAACCGGTTCTCCATCGTCTCGCGCACTTTTTCCTGCCAACTCGCGCGAAGCGCACACTTCTCGAACGCGCTCTTCCTCGCGTTCTCGCTCGATTTGAGTCTTGCTCTTGGTGTCTTTTTTAGTCACGTCCGAAGAGAGAAGAGCTTTAGCTAAGAAGCCATCTTTGTCTTCTTCCTTTTCTACTTCTCCGGACGATAAAAGTGCATCCGCTGTTTTGTTTTCAAAAACTCCTGTCGTAGACGACTGCAGATTTCCAGAAACACGTTTTACTTCGCCTTCGTCCGAGTCTTCTGAGTCCGCGCTTTCGTCGTCATCGTCGTCGTCGTCGTCGTCGTCATCCTCCTTCACCTTCTTCCTCTCTTTGTTCCTCTTCTTCTTCTCTTTCTCTTTGTTCTTCTTCTTCTTCTTCTTCTTCTCCTTCTTGGAGATTTTTCTTCTTTCAACGTCTGCGTCCTCTTTCGAGACTATCTGTATAGAAGAAAGCATGGAGAAGACGAAGAAGAATAAGAAGAATTTTGATAACAAAGAATACGAAGAGCGCACGCGGCGGTTTCTCTTTCTCTTTCTCTCTCTCTCTCTCTCTCTGAAGTGTGTGTGTGTGCGAGAGAGAGAGAGAGAGAGAGAGAGAGAGAGAGAGAGAAAGAGCCTGTATTGTTTTGATGAGGAATGTGATGAAATAATTTTCTTCAATTTTCTTTTCCCTCAAAACCGCACACAAAACGTCGTTTTATAAAGAATATCAAATACAATCACTTCAGCGGCGGCGAAGAGAAGAGAAGAGAGGAGAAGAGAAGAGAAGAGAAGAGAAGAGAAGAGAAGAGAAGAGAAGAGAAGATGAACATCGAGGAACTCGTCGGTTTAGTCCAAAAGGCAGTCAACGAAGACGAGAACGAAAACGAGGAAAGAGCGGTGGACATTTTAACGCAATTGGAGTCGACGCCGATCGAGGCGTTCGATTTCACGAGCGCAAAGTTTGCGGCGTGTGGGAAATCAATCAGCGCTTTACGGAAAAAGGCAAAGAGCGAATTGGTGAAAAGGAAAGCGAAGGAATGCAAAGACGCGTGGACGAAGATTATTGTCTCGAAGAGCAGCAACGGCACTGATTCTAAAACGCCGCCTCAGAAGAAAACTACTAAAACAACGACGGAGACGACGACGACGACGACGGCCCCTAAAAGCGACGAAAACATAGAAGAAAAGAAGAAGGAAAAAGGGGAGGAGAAGGTGGAGGAGGGAAGAAACACGACTACAGAAAATGACGAAAAGAGTGCGCTCGAGCAAGTGCAACGCACCATCGCAAGTAAAATAGAGCAAACGAACAACGCGACTCGTGATCGTTCCCGCGACGTCATCGCGTACGGCTTAGCCTTAGCGCATTGCGAAGGGAACTGCGAAGATATCTCCGTAACTTCTCTGGCGCGAATTGTTGAAGAAGTTGAAGACGCCATGAGTGAAAAATGGAAAGACTTAGGAAAAGAGTACAAAGCAAAGTTGCGACAACTGGCGTTCAACATGAAGGATCCCAAAAATCCAGATTTGAGGAGAGCGATTGCAAAGAGAGAGATAGACGCGACAACTTTGATCGATTTATCGAGCGAAGAGTTAGGTTCAGACGAACGACGCGCGGCGAATCAGTCTATTCGAGAGCACGCAGAAGCAGAAGCCGTGAGGGGCCAAAGGAAAGAGGCTTCAACGACGGCGTTCAAGTGCGGCAAATGCGGACAAAGAGCGTGTACTTTCTATCAGTTGCAAACGAGGTCGGCGGATGAACCGATGACCACGTTTGTCACGTGCGTCAATTGCGAGAATAGGTGGAAGTTTTGTTAGTACCCGTAGTGTTAATTTAAAATTTATTTCTAGTACCATGTCACGTTATCACATCATCGGTATCGATATAATCGTGTGGGTGTTGCGGGAGAGGTCGTTATATTTTTCAGCCGCATCAAAATCGTCCACATCAATCATCCCATAGTCGCGAAGAAGAAGAAGACGTTGACGATGGAGACAGAATCGATGCCATCGACGGCATCAGCGGTGCCGGAAAAACAACGAGAGAAGGAAAAAGAAGATAAAAAAGATGAAAGAGATAAAGAAGGGGAGGCGTTCGCGCTCCTCTCCCATCGGCAACGAAAGAAGATGAAGCGAATGCTTTTTAACAGAGCGGAAAAACTTTCGCGAAAGGAGAAGGAAAAGACGGAACGAAAGTCAAACAGATTAAAAAGAAAAGGAGAGATTAACGAAATGTTATTGAACATGTCCACAGACGAGCGAGAAGCGTGGCGGAAAGAAGCCTTTCGAAAGAAGAACGAAAAGCTAAAAGAAGTACAAAAGAAGGAGAAAGAGATGAAGGAGAAGTTTGCAAAGGCGAAACAGAACATAGTTATCGATTTAGATTTTGACGACATCATGACACCGGCGGAAAAGCAGTCGATGGTGAAGCAGATGCGAATTTGTTACGCGGTGAATAAGAAAGCAAAGATATCGACGCGATTACACTTGACGAGTATGAACGGAAAAGGTACTTCTCGCGATTTGCGAGAGAAGATTGACGGTTTTGAAAACTGGCAAGGAATTTATACGCACGATAACTCTCTTCCGTTTGAAATTGAACGACGAGGGATAACTGACAACGAAGCGAGTATATTCTTCAAACGCAAAAAGGATTTAGTCTATCTTACCGCCGACTCGCCGTTTGAAATTTCAACTCTCAACGAAAACGATATATACATCATAGGCGGGTTCATCGATCGAAATAGACACAAGATGAAAACGTTAAACAAAGCCGAAGCGCTTGGGATTCGACACGCGAGGCTTCCTATAAACGACTTTCCTCAAATGAAGAGTTCCTCTGTGTTAACCGTGAACCAGTGCTTTGAAATTTTAGTCACGCAGCTCGAAATGAACGACTGGAAGCAAACAATCGAACGCAGCGTACCGCGTCGCAAAATTGCAGCAGCGGCAAAGGAAAAATTAGCAGAAGCGCCGAAGACGATGACGGCATCAAAGATACCGATCAATGTAGATAAAGCAGTAGTAGATGGTTTCACCGATTACGGCGAATTATCTGATTAATAGAAATACACTAAAATTTAAAAGTGACATGCCTCCTTCACCAGTCGCTAGCTCTGAGACTCCCCCTCTTCTAAGTAAATATTGGATGAAATTTGCCTTCGACTTTCAAGATGGACAACGCGATGAGAACGATTAGCATGAAAACGAGCGCGGCTAAACAACACCCGAGCGAGAAGTTGCTCTTACCGATGCGTTCAAACAATCGTCGCGCCGAGGATGCTATTCTCTTTAAATTTCCAGCCGTGTGTTCGACGTCGTCGTCAAAGTCATCCAATAAGCGCGTGTGTAAATCTAACTCCTCACCGACTGCTATGGCTATATGTTTCGTTCTCGTGACGTGGTTAGACAAATCCGTCAACTCTTCGTCCTGTTCTCGCAACAATTGGTGCTGAAACTGCAAGAGCGTCGTCGCTTCTTCTTCTTCCTCTTCGTTCGGCTGTAAAACGGACGCTCTGCTCTTTATCGTCGTCGTCGTCGTCGCCGCTCGCGCAATTGAACCTGGCGTAGCTTTTAACTTGAGTAACGTAGCTTCGCCACGCACTCGCAACTGCTCAATCGTCGCACTTCTGCTTCTTATTACCATCGCGGTCGTAACATCTTCGCCACTTGCTGTTGCTGTTGTTGATGATGCAGAGGACAACTCGCTCAACTTAGCTGCAAACGTGGTGAGTTTTCGCCGACCTTCGGCCGTTAATCTGTTGTTGTTGTTTTTACCATCGTTACTACTACTAATACTACTGCTGCTACTCCTATTGCTGCTTCTATAACGCCCACTTTCTTGCGCTCTTTTCCTCTCCTCCTTTCTCGTCGTCGTCGTCGTCGTCGTGGGTACTCCTTCTAAAAAAATTGCATCTCGTTCGTTCACTTTCTCTTCCGCTTCTCTTAAAAGCTGTTCCAACTCGTCGATTCGATTTTGCCACGCTGCTTCCCTCATTCTTATTCTTCTTTTCGTTCGTTGACTTCGGTTCGTTCGCGTTCGTTAACTTCGGAAAGACAAAAGAGAGAACGAAAGAGAGAACAAAGAGGCGGGGAGGGAAAGGGGAAGAGTTTTTGTGTGCCTTTTTGGTTTTTGTTGTTTTTGGGTGCCTTTTTCTCTTTTTCTCTTTTTCTCTCTGTCTGAATATTCCCCGCACTTGTTTCTCTTTCTCACACACACTCTCTCTCTTTCTCTCTGCGATGGCAACAACAACAACAACAACAACAACAACAACAACAACAACAACAACAACGGGGACGAAAAAAAGCGCCACCATCTCCGTCCTTCAATCGCTCCGTCTCGCTCTGTTTCAAATCTTCTATCGCATCTTTCTCGAATACTTGGTCGAGAAGAATTTGGTTCCCGATTTCATTCTTCGGGCCGGCATTCGGTACAACTTGCGAACGAAATGTTTAGGACGCTTTAAATCGAACGAAGATGAGTTGCAGTATGAAATGGATTTCATCCGAGGATTAAAAACCAAAGCCGTGGCGGTAGAGACGAATTTAGCGAACGAGCAACACTACGAAGTCCCGACGGAGTTGTATTTGCACTGTCTCGGCTCAAAGCTCAAATATAGTTGCTGTTTGTACGAGTTGTCGTCGACGTCGAGGAGGACTTTAAACGAAGCCGAGGTGAAGATGATGGATCTTTATTGCGAACGGGGCGAGTTTAAAGACGGTCAGGAGGTTTTAGAGTTAGGTTGCGGATGGGGTTCTTTATCGCTCTTCTTGGCGGAAAAATATCCAAACTCGCGAATAACCGCCGTGTCAAATAGTAAGACGCAGAAAGAGTTCATCGACTTGCGCGCTCGAGAGAGAAACATTAAAAATTTGCAAATCATTACGCAAGATTTGAACGTTTTCAAGCCACCTTTAGGGAAAAATTCGTACGATAGAATCGTATCCATAGAATGTTTTGAGCACATGAAGAATTACGAGGTGTTGTTTGGTCGATGCGAACAGTGGCTGAAATCCGGCGGAGAAGCGAAGATGTTTTTACACATTTTCGCGCACAAAACGTATCCGTTCCACTTTATCGCCGAGAACGAGTCGGATTGGATGAGTAAATATTTCTTTTCCGGCGGAACGATGCCGAGCGAACGCATGTTTGCGTATTTCACGACGAATAAGTTGCATTTGAAAACGCAGTGGCGAGTAAACGGTAAGCACTACAGTAAGACGTGCGAGGACTGGTTGAGAAAATTTGATACGAACAGAAAAGCAGTCGAACCAATTATCGCTCAAACGTACGGTAAAGATCTAACGACGAAATGGTACGTGTATTGGAGACTGTTTTTCCTGTCGTGTTCGGAGTTGTTCAACTATTCAGACGGGAACGAATGGTTCGTCAGCCACTATTTATTTGAAAAGTGTTAATAGCGCTGTGTTAGCGGCGACATTTTAAACTAAACTCTCATAAACAAACTGACTAATCCTTTGAGGTATCCTATGATTTCGCTCGCGCCTAACTTGGAACTTCCGTACACTCTGTCCACGAAAGAAATCGGGACTTCGGCAACTTTAAAGCCTCCTCTTTTCGCTCGAACTATAATTTCCATCTGGAAAACGTACCCCACGGACTGCATCGAGCTCACAAGCGCCTGAAAAGTCGTTTTCCGGTACAATCGGAAAGATCCAGTCAAATCGGAGACGCCCGGGTTCAACAACACGTGCGCTAAATAGTTTGCGACTCGGGAAGTCAACTTTCTCCTCGTATCCCAACCGTACACTCCGCACTCCTGCTCTTTGATTTTGCTTTTACGACTTGATTTAGTACTGCTACTGCTATTCGTTATTCTAGATGATATTGATAATGACGACGACGACGACGCTAAATATCTCGTCCCGGTGACGACGTCGTAGTCTCCCTCCTCTTGTTTTCGTATAAATTCAGGAATCGCTTTCGGATTGTGCGACAAATCCGCATCCATGAGAATCACAAACTCACCTCTCGCAAACTGTAAACCGTGAATATATGCCGATCCTAAACCTAATTTCCCTTTCCTCGGTTTCAGACGCAAAACGTCCCGATATTTTTCAATCTTTTGTAACTTTTGAATGGTTTGTTGCGTTTGGTCTTGCGAGTTGTCGTCCACGACGATGACTTCGTACGACGGAGTTGACGACGACGGGGATATTTTTCTTCCTTCCTTCCTTTTTGTTCCCTCCTCCATCGCTTCGACGATGAGGGCGAGAAGCATGGCGATGTTTAGCTGTTCGTTGTACGTCGGAACGATGATTGAATATTTCACAGTATCGCCGCCGCCGTTTGCTTTCCTCGTCGTTGTCCTCGTCATGTTTCTCGTTTGTTTGTTTCCTTGTCACCTGCCTGACTGTGAAAAGCAAAATTTTTTTCCCGCCAAAATTTTGAAAAGACAGAAGAGTTTTCCGAAGATTGAGAGACGAAAAAATCCATCAGCGGTCTTCTCTAGGCCTCTCGTTCGTTCGTCCCTCTCCAAAAACACGCGCACTCCGCACGCGAGAAAATCAAAATGACCACCTGTCCTCGACACATTGCGTGCTCTTCATCTTCTTCTGTCCTCATGAAAACGACGACGACGAGAACGACGACGACGACGACGAGAACGAGGACGTTTTCTCCTTCTTCGAACAAAATTTCTGTGGCTCCCAGTCGTCCTCCTCGTTCAAATCAATCCACCTTTCCGTCGAGAAGAACGAGGAGAGGAGATTTGAAAATCAACGCTTCGACGCAAGACTACGATGACAATAAAGATCAATTCATGAAAATGGTCTCCTCGGAAGGGAAAATGAACGCGTTGAAGTCTATTTCCGCGGCTGATCAAAAGTTAACGTCCTCCTCGAGCGTGAATAACAACGTCATTTCCATCGATCAGAGCATTTTAAAAGTCGACCCGTACTCCAAAGACGCGTTGGATATGATTGGTTCTCGAACAAAATCGACCCCGGTGAACTTTAGCGTTCAATACGATACGAAATGGGGTGAGAATTTGTTCGTGTTAGGTTCTCACAAGAAGTTAGGCGCTTGGGACGAAGCGAAAGCAATCCCAATGCACTACAAAGAAGGCGGACATTGGAGTTGCGAGGTGGATTTGCAACCGGGTGGAATTTTTTTCTACAAATATCTCGTGCGTTCGATATTTGGGACGAGGTGGCAAGAAGGGGCGAACAACTTGCTCGTGTTGCCAGAAGCGAACGATTTACCGAAAAACGCGACGTATTTAGTCGAGGACTGCTTCAACGGAGGCCCGACGCAGTTGACGAGAACGAACCAAACGTTGTTGGCCGCCAAGTTGATCGAGACGCAAAAGGAGAAGGTTTTGTACGCGAAGGAGTTATCGAAGCAACAACAAATGACAAAGTCCGCGTTGGAAGAGTTATTAATCGCGAGAGAAGAGTTGGCATCGGCGCAGATGCAACTGGCCCGAGCGATCGGGGACGGACGCTCGTACGACGTCGATACGACGACGACCACCACCACCACCACAAACAACGACACTAGCAGCAAGGAAGAGGAGGAGAAAAAGTCAGGCTTCTGGTCTTCGCGATAACAACAACGCATAATATTATACACCATATTCAAAATTTGCATTTACCGGCGCGGTAAATCGAATAATACTATCTTTCCTGACATCAAGCACAGGTATTGAGAAGTTTAGCCTTTCATTGTGTTATATTGAAAAATAAAACGTGACAACTCTTCCTTTGATCGTTGATGGCCCCGCGCGAATAAAGAAAATTTTTTTCAGTTCTAATAAAATGTCTACGGTAAATTTACAACAAATCACTGATTGGCGGTCTATTAACAATTCTCTCGGCTTCTTTCGCGGTTTTTTTGAGTTGTTCGGAAACATACGGAGCGCGCGGAATTTGCGCCAAGAGTTCGGCGGTGCGTTTGAAAACTCTCGCAATATCACCCTCTTGCAAAGACGTATCGGTCTTAATCTGCGACCAACTCACCCCGCTCGCCCACTGTTCGAGTAAAGCGGCGAGGTCTTGCGAAAGGCTGAGCGGAGCGTTGTCTATACGAGATGCGTATTGAAGATCGGCAATATCTTCGAGGTCCGGAACGAAAGAGGCGAGTATCGTGTCGAGCTCTTCAGACGGCCCGTAGTACGCGTTGACAGCACGATTCGCATCTGAAGACATCGCGCCGCAAACGCCCGTGAGACTGGTGACGGAGATCGTTTCCGGCAGGGCGCTGAGTACGGTTCCTATCCAAAGTTCGTTTTCGCCTCGGAAAGCCATGCACACCTCGCCAAACGTGAGAATTTCAATTTCCTCGTCGTCGTTTTCGCTTGTCTTTCTTACTCGTACGAGCGCGTTTCGATGCTCTAAAATATCCACGACGCGCATGAAATCGTCCCATCCCGCGGCAGAATACTCGCGAATTCGTGCTTCTAACTTGCGCGTGCGCTCGCTCAGCTTATCAGACTTTGCTCTTCTTTTCTTTTGTAACTTCATCTCTCGGCGAAGCAATCCTACGTTGCTCAACTCGCCAAGATCGATCTGAATCCCCTCGATTTTTTTCCTCTGCGCTTCGAGGTAACTCGCGGTGTCCGCATCTTCTTCAAATATTGAGAAGGCATCGCACGTTCCAGGTAAGTTCGCAGCCGCGGCACTCGTCTTCGCGTTTCCGTTTGCACGGTATAACTTGCTCGAACGTCTCCAGCGAATGGATGACTCCGAAGGCGGATTGCCACACGACTCGCGAATTTCTGTGAAAGGCATGGTTTCATTCGAGGAAGCGCCGATATAACTCGTTGAGACGATTTTGTGCGCATCGAATCGATACCACATGCCATCAGCACCTAGACCAGTGAACTCCCCCAACGGAGAAGGTGCTTCTTCCGGCCTTTGTGCGCTGACGACGAGCACAGGAAGCGATCCTCGAAGTTTCCGTCTCTCGATGGTTTCGCGGGAGACTTTCTCGCCGTCCTCGTCAGGATCTTCTTCTGCAATGTAATCGATCTCAAAAATACCGTCCACGTCCACGTCTTCGTTCGCAAAGAACTCTGTCACGGACTCTTCTTTCTCGACGACGAGCGATCCGTCGTCCAATAATCCAAAAGTTGTTCCTTTCACCGACGATTGCCCAACGAGATCCACTCGCCATCCTACGTCGACTGCGATCATTTTCACCCCTTCCTCTCCGAGCGTCAGCGCATCCCACACGTCTTCACGCATACTCTCCACTTTCGTTTCTTCACTTTGCGACTCTAAAAGCTCTAATAATCCTTGCTCTACGCGTAAGCGTTCTTCTAATTTTACAAATCTGTTCCATTCACTTTCGTCTATGCCATCTTGTATGATTTCGCTTTTACTTTCCTGCGCTTTCAACGCGTTGAGCTTATCCAAGAGGCGATTCAACTCTCGCATTTGACTCAAACGCGCTTTACCACCGAGATAGTTCCCGAAACTTTTCTCTACGATGCTTCGAATTTGATTCAAGGATTTATCGCCCCGTAAAAGGTTCAAAACCATGCCGTAACTGATGGCGAATTGCGATTTCAAATTCTCCGGCTCGCCGGAAACCAAACTGAACGCGTCCTCCGGACCATCAAAAGGTGATTGTAAGCAAACGACGTAGCCAACGTCATCGAAACCTCTCCGGCCAGCTCTGCCTGCCATTTGAAAGAACTCGTTGGACGTGAGCGTGCGTGGACCAGTGTCGCCACGTTTACTCAGCGCGCTCATTACCGTGCACCTCGCCGGCATATTTACTCCCGCAGCTAACGTTTCGGTAGCAAAGACTACTTTCACCAATCCTCTTTGAAAAAGCGCTTCGACTAAACCTTTCCAAGCTGGTAACAACCCAGCGTGGTGGGATGCGACGCCGCATTTCAAAGGCTCAATCATTTCTTGTCGAACGGCGTCTCTGTTGGAAGCAATGAAAGCGTCAATTTCTTTCGTAATTTCAAGTTGCTCCTCGCGACTGACCAAGCAGGCGCCCGCATCGCGGCACAAATAGTCAACCGCTTGGTCGCACCCTTTCCGAGAAAAGATAAACCAAACGGCGGGAAGCATGTCTGCAGAAATCAATTGGCCTACGGCGGTTTCGACGTGAGGCACGAGCCTTCGACGCATCGACTTTTGGTCGTTATCTCGCCTGCTGTTAATATTATTATCATAGTTGTTGTAATAACTCTCCTGTTCGCCGCCGTATCGCGCAGAACTCTCCTGAATCCCTTCCTCCGTGAATGGATACAGCTCCGCGTTCATTTTCGTACCTCTGGAGTTTAATAAATAACCTAAACCTGGCCAGTCTCTGTTTGGTTTCATGGAATAAAACCAATTCAGAGGCACCGGCCGGTAATTCGAAACTAACGTTTTGCACTGGACGCTTTTCAACTGTTCGTTTTCATTTTCTTCCGCTCTTTCGTTGTCGGCACCATTCCTTCGCACTTCTTCTATCCATCCGGATAAATCGTCCGGATTTCCAATCGTCGCAGACAAGCACAACAGCTGAATATTCGATGGACAATATATAATCGTCTCCTCCCAAACGGTCCCTCGATACGCGTCGCCTAAGTAATGGACCTCGTCGAGAATAACCACCCCTACGTCATCCAATCGCTTATCCATGTCTCCTCCAGCCGCGCTCGAATACAACATATTCCTTAAAATTTCCGTCGTCATCACCATAATTTCTGCTTTTTCCGCGTTGACTTCCACGTCGCCAGTTTTCAACCCGACTTTTCTTTTGCCAAACATCTTTTGAAACTCTCGCAGTTTTTGGTTAGACAGAGCTTTCAGAGGGGTGGTATATATCGCTTTCTTGCCTCTCATCAAAGCGTTCATGATGGTCGTTTCGCCAATAAGTGTTTTCCCAGATCCGGTAGGAGCGCTAACGACTAAAGAGTGACCATCAATGAGCACGCGAGTGGCTTCTCGTTGGAATTCATCCAGTGGAAACTTGTAGAAACTCTCCATCTTTTCGAGTATTTTTTTCCCCTCTTCCTCTTTAGTTGATGATGGTGACGACGACGAAAGAAAAAAGCTTTCGAAATCAAAGTCGACGGCGGCTTCGTAACTGTTGCTGCTGTTGTTGTTTACGCTATCTTCATTGATATCATTTTCATAAATTGGTTCGTACTCGAATATCATCGCGTCTATTTCATTGCTATCGTTCGATGAAGAAGATGAAGAAGAAGCTCGAAGTCGAGTACAGTTGTTACTCTGATGATGATGTTTTTGTTTTCGTTGGTGTTTTGAAAGTTGACGACGATAACCACGACGGAGGTCGTGATGAGAGGTGGAAGATGAGTGGTACGAAGTAGTAGTCATCGAAGATGGAATGCATCTATCACTAACAGTGCTATAACTTGACGACACCCCCATTGTCATATTCCCCGTCTTCATCAATACCGCGCCCGTGTTTCGTATCAACGAGTGTGATGATGATGATGATGATTATTCTAAAAAGTTGTACGAAAACTAGAAACGTCAAAAATCTCCCCAAAATCGCAAAAAATGTCGCGCATCGTTTCGCCAACCTGTTCTTCTTCGTTCCGCCGCGGCGCGAACGTTTGCGCATCGACGAATGTACCAGAAACAAATAACAACAACAAGAAGAAGAAGTTACCAACGCCACAGAAGAGAAGAGACGTGCTAATCGGTTTAAGCGGGGCATCCTTGCTTTCTCACGCTCCTTATTCTTTATCATCAATAGAACAACAACAACAACAACCTTTAACAGATATCGGAGAACTTGGTTTGGGATGTTGGAGTTGGGGGAACTCGTTCGTCTGGGGATACGAAGAATCCATGGACGATGAATTGCAGCGCGTTTTCAACTTAGCCGTGGACAGAGGAGTGCGCCTATTTGATAGCGCAGACTCGTACGGCAAAGACGGTCGGAGCGAGCAGCTGTTAGGTAAATTCATCAGAGAGTATCCGGGCGACGACGCGAAGAAGAACGATATCATTTTGGCGACGAAGTTTGCGCCATACCCGTGGCGAGTAACATCGAGCAGTTTCGTGAATGCGGCGAAGGAAAGTGCAAAGAGGTTTGGGAAAGAGAAGATTGATTTAGGACAGTTGCATTGGTCCACTGGGAACTATCAACCACTTCAAGAAGGCGCTCTGTGGAGCGGCATCGCAGACGCGTACGAGGAAGGGATCATAGGCGCGGTTGGATTGTCTAACTATGGTCCCAGGCAATTACAAAAGATTCACAAATATATGAGTTCAAGAGGCGTAAAGATTTCAACGCTGCAAGTGCAGTATCATCTCTTATCTCGATTCCCGGAGCTAAATGGAACAAAGGAAACGTGCGACGAGTTAGGTATAAAACTGATCGCATACAGTCCTCTAGCGCTCGGGTTGTTGACGGGGAAATATAGCGTGGAAAATCCACCGCCTGGATTGAGAGGCCAAGCGTATAAAGGCGTGCTGCCACCGTTACCGACTCTCTTGGAAATAATGAGAGAGGTTGGGGATGCGCACGGAGGAAAATCGCTTCCACAAGTCGCTCTCAATTGGTGCATGTGTAAAGACACCGTGCCGATTCCTGGAGCGAAGAACGTGCGGCAGTTGGAGGATAATCTTGGCGCATTAGGGTGGCGATTAAGTGCGGCTGAGGTTGCCGAATTGGACAAGGCTGCCGAAAAAGTAGGCGTGTCGACATCGCAAAACATCTTTCAAACAGCTTGAATTTCATTCCCTATATGATATTGCCTTCTTAAATTTTTGATTTATGAACACGCCAGATTTAATTAAAATGACAAATAGCGCACAAGATACACTAACACCACAAATCAGAACGACTAGACCCTCTATCCTCTCCGTAAAAGAAAAACAATGCATCAAATAATAAAGGAAATGTGCTCTTTCTTACGTAATTAAACACGTCTTCATTCTTCGTTCCCGTTCCGTTTCTCTTGCAACCTTCTCATCACAAGACAAAAAGCGAGAACAAGAAGACAAAAACAATACCACACGAAAATGCGCGAGCGCGTGAACAAAGCGAAAGAGATCGAAGATTCGAACAGTCCCTTCACAAGTATGGACGTAGAAAGTGGCGCAACAATGATATCGAGAAACAAGCAACATCGCGGAATAAACACTATAGTCGTGCCGTGCTTGAACGGGAATGGTTTCATATTTCGCGTTCCAAAGTTTTTCCTCTGGTTGTTCAGAAGAAACGTCAACATGAAACGACGATATCTGTTGGCGCTTGTTTTAATAATCGCATTCGTCCTGTCTTCGTTCTGTGGGATCGATGGTTCAAAGTGCGCAAAGACGAAATTGAAATCGTTGATGGGTAATAGTAGACGATTCCAAGTGCACAAGCACGACGCCGCCGTCGACGCGATGTTGTTCAAAAGCGTTCGAGGGCGTAATTCTTCCTCTTTGTCTTCTTCTTTTCTTACTGAGAATGATAACGACAACAACAACAACAATAAAAACAACAACAACAACAATAACAATATCGCCAAACGCGTTGGTATTCCCAAACCAAGAAAACCAGACGCCGAGCGGAGATTGGAGCGACGATTTGGACAACAAAGGAAAATACCTCGGATTGTTCATCAAACGTATTGGTCTCGAGAAGGGATTCCAGACGAGTTGAGAAAGATTTCAGAAACGTGGAAATCGATGAATCCAGAGTACGAGTATAAGTTCTACGACGACAAAGCGTGTTTTAATTTTGTCGAGCACGAATTCCCGGAGTACTACGACGCGTACGTGAATTTACCAAAAAATGTCGAGCGAAGCGACTTTTTTAGAATTCTGGTCGTTTTACGGAAAGGTGGCGTGTACGCGGATATGGATGCTGGTTGTGTGAAACCCATCGATACGTTCATTTCACCGACAGATGCACTGGTTGTAGGATGGGAAAATGAATGCGCGACGGACGAGCGCGCGTATTCCAGGCATTTTGCGAGAAAGCGGCAAATCACCAACTGGGTTTTCGCCGGCGCCCCGGGTCATCCAGCGTTGAGAGAAATGGCCAATCACGTCAGAGAGCATGCCAACGCACAGTTCATGAACAACACGAATAGGAATACTTTAGAAAAAACTGGACCAGGTGCGTTCACCGATGCTATAATGCACGCGTACTGGGAAGATTACAATAACGAGGACGATAAATGGACGATAAAAGTGTTGCCGCGAGTCGCTTTTGGGACGCACCCTTCCGAAAGTGACTCGGAAGACGGACTCAGTCAAAAAGAAGAGAAGAACGTTTTTGTGGCGCATTACTTTTTAGGCTCGTGGAAGAAAGATTGGGGCGCGTACGGGAGAGATGGCGTGTTGAATAAAATAAACTTGATCGCTCACTCGGTCAAAGGAACGCTGCCAGAATATCGAGAGTCGCTCGTAAAACTTGATCCTGGTTTTAAAAAAATGCAGCACCAGGACGAGAGGTCGCAATATCCAGTTACTGCTTTATTCGATCCACCTTTTGAAGTCATCGTAGGCGGTATGGTACCAGGTAGCAATGGCGACGCTTACAACAGAAGCGATACCGGGAACGGCTTCTTTCTTGACGATTTCTTGTACGATGATTTCAGTGTTTCAAGTATGAGCGCGCAGCTAACCATCCGTGGCGAATATCAACCCGGTACTTCGCTGAGAATTCGAACCTTGCCGACGAGCGTAGAAGCTGTTATAAATGTTCTAGAAAGGAACCTCCCGCTCCGCTCTCGTCTTGCGCCTTACAAGCAAGATCCCAAAGAGGAAGAGAGAGGGTTTTTAATCGATATTGGTGCCAACGTCGGATACTTTTCGCTTTGCGCGGCTACTCGAGGTCATAAAGTGCTCGCGTTTTCGTCGCTAACGACGAATTTTATTGTTTCCGATATGTTGCAGAGTGCTATTGCGCGAAATCATAACGGCGATTTGGTCAAACACATAGATGACATGTATCCCTCGTTTTCGGATGCAAAAACTTCCTGTTCGAGATTAGCGACGAGCGATGAAGAACGCGACCGATGCGAGCACACCGCATTTACCACACTAGACGATATTCTATTTCTTCACGAACGCGAGAGTGTTGGTAAGCTATTGGGTTTGAAAAAAGGTCAGCGACGACGCGTTGCGATGCGGATTTCAGCAACTCGGAGAATAGCACGACCTTTAGCTGGGAGCTTGCGATTGTTTGATAGTCCTACTCTGCGTCCAAATGTACTTTTAATAGAACTCGCCGGTGGCTGCAACGTGCACGATGAGGAAGATACGGGAAATAGTGTTGAGCGTAAGGATGATTTGCAAGGCGATGCGAGCAATCTCGAGGCACTTAACTACCTTAAGAACAAACTCGAATACGCCGAAATCTACCACGCAGGTCCCGTGTGCGACAGTTATGGATCTGATGCAATTACAAATGTCATGGAAGATGGTTCTACAGGCATTTGGTGTGAAGTTCACGACGCAGACCGTGTATTTCAAGATCTCACGACGCTTTTAAAGGAAGATGGTGCTATAGAAAATATTCTTTTTGTTCGCGCGTAGAGTAGTAAGCGACGCAAACAAGTTTTAGACTTAGTATTTAGTGGAATTAACCTGATGTACTACTGAGAACCACCACAGCGGCGCAGCGCTCATAGCGCGCACGTAGCACTGACCAAAATACTTCAAAATCCGGAACTCCCCTAATTAACCCTAGCAAAAAACGGAACTCCCCTAACCAACCCTATACTGTTACATCCTGTTGCCGTCTATTTCTCCTCCTAATATCTACTGGAACTCTCAGCACCGGAGCTTTCCTACTAAAGTCGCGCACGATCTCGTTGACTAAAGCGTCTACAAATGCGTTTACTTCTGCTTTTTCTCTAGCATTTCTCGCTACTTCGAGAGCAGCTTGATCTCTTCTCCTTTGACGATCTTCTCTCCAAGCTTTCTTCTCGTCTGCAATCCTTTTCTTCTCTTTCATTTCTCTCTTCTTTTCATCTTCCAACTTTTCTTTTTCCTTGCGAAGTTCTTCCAGCTTTACTCTCAAGAGTTCAGCCTTTTCGCGCTGTTTCTTAAACGCGATCTTTTCGAGTCGCTTTTTTTCTGCAAGATCGCGTTCTTTCTCCTCTTTACGTTCTCTGTTCCTTTTCTGTAGCGCAGATTCTTTTGCCGCAGCTTTTACAACTTCGACAAAGTTTATAAGCTTAGTTGGTTTCTTTTCCTTCTTTGAAGTTGTCGCCGGGGTGGCGGTTTTTGTACGACCGCAGTCACTCTCACCGTTGCTTACTGGTATCGAGGCAAGTATTTCTCTCTCTTTTACCTTTGCTTGCGTCGCCAGCATCTTTGCACGTTTCCACGCCGCGTTCGAGGCACTGCGCACAGTAGCAGCGATGAGCACCTCTAAAACCTCTTCAATTGTGAGCACCGTTTGCGCGTCGACATCTTTTTCTCTCACCGCATTCATGTACGACGGCCTTTTTCGTTCACGCCGCGAACGCGGACTACGCCTCTGAAATGAAGATGGATTTGATTTCTTCGTTTTTTCCGTCATGTCGTCGCTGCTTTTGTTCTTTCTATCTTTGGTGGTGTTCTCTCGCGAAAGAACTAGTCTCTTCGCCTCTTTTGCTCGCGAAGTGAGCAGCATTCGTTTGTCGTTGGCTTCTTTCTCCTCCTTCTCCTTCTTCTCTTTCGCTTTCCTCTCTCGTTCTTCTCGCCGAGTTTTCGCTCGCTCTATATCTCGCGCACGTCGTTCGCGTATCGAGGAGGAGGACTTTATTGATGATGATATCAATAATGATGTTGTCGAAGGCTTTGCTCTACTCGATGACGAAGAGGTCGACGCGTTCGTTTGTACCCGTTCGTCTTGTTCGATTTTAGTCCGCGTATTTTTGCCTCCTTCTCTTTGATGTCCTTTTTGTCGTCCCCTAATAATAGGGGAGCGCGCGAAGGAGGGGGATAACGATGCCGTCATCATCGTAGATTCGATACCGCAGGTAGTTACATGTTTCTTGTCTTTCATGCTTTTACACGCTCGAACTCGTTTGCAGCACTCTTCAATCGCCTCAGAGTCGCGCAAAGCGGCTCGTGAAACCGTCGCGTCGTTGAGCTTGCACCCCTCTCGCAAATATTTCGCGTGTTTCAGAAGTCGTCGGAGAGAAAAAGAGAAAGACGGGGAGGATGTCTTTGAATAAGGTAAATCATCGGCATCATCGCCCTCTAATAATGCGAGCAGTTCGTCCATTATTATATATGAGCGCGGCGGTGAGCTGAACCTGTGCGCGCGTGAATGAAAGGAAGAGAGAAGAAAGAGGTTTTCGCAAACTAAAAATTCACCTATTTTTAGCTCCTTTTTGGACACGTTTTTTTCGTCTCGTGAGAGAAATGATTTGCTCGACAGCTTTCTAAAAATCAGCTTTTACCTCACTTCTCAACTCGTAAGAGAACGACGATATGAAGCTCGTAATAATCACCAACAATCCGAGCGGTGCGCAAGCAGAGGTACAGAAAGCGCTGCTGAGAGGATTCGAAGAATGTTTGCGTGCTGAAGAGAAAAGAGGTGAAGAAGAAAGAGAAGAAGAAGAAAATGCAATCGTCGTCGGCCTTCCCCGGCACTTCGAGTTGGCAATACCTACTGCTACCGCGCATAAAGGCGTTGTCGTTCTCGACGTCTCGCACGAGAAACTCGTAACTTCGTCGCCATTGGGATGGATGCTAAAGAAGAACCTGTCGTTTAAATACGCAAATAGGATTATGCCTATCGATGAAACGTTTTCCGTTTGGGATGAAGAAATTGGAGAAGAAGCGTTGAGAGAAAAAGTCAGAGACTTTATTCGAAGAAAAAAGCGGAAGAATGTCATCATCGGGAATACCATTATTTGGTGCCGTCGAGATGATTTACAGAAGAGCAACGATATAAAGCTCACAGACGAGAAGATGTTGCGAAGAACGCTGGAGAGCGTATTGGATGAAAAAAATGGAAGACCGGAACTATTAACAACGAAGGTTGAGAGCGACGTTCTCGTCGTGTCTCATTTCCGTTCTGGTACGAATCAGCGCACTCCAACGTTCGGGCTAGCTTTAATACCTCGAGAATATTGCGAAAAGATGAAAAAAGGAGATTCATTAGAAGTGAGAAGATTTTTGAAACCAAACGATGTAGATAGAAGAGGAGAAATCGGGAGAAAGGAGAGAAGAGATGCACCAGATGCGAATGCTGTTCCGAAAGGAAATAGTTCGGCCAACTCGCAGTGTCAACTGTGCGAAAGATTTTTCATGTCGCGAAACGCGGTTTTTCGGCACCTCGACGCGTGCGATAAGAATCCTTTGAATAGTTACAAAGAAGATAGTAGTAGTACAATAGCAAATCACGATAACGTTCCGATATTAACATCATCGAGTTGCGTGAAGCATGAAAAGAAGCGCAAGCGAGAAGAAAAGCCACCTCCATATTCAAACGCGGATGTTTGGTTCGGTGGATTTCCGAAAGAACACGCGACGATGAAAGGACTTTCTCAACTCCTTTGGAATCTGAATCTGAATTTGAAAAGTATCCAGGCGCCGAAAGTGTTGTGGATTTGTAAAAAAGGATGGCGAGCAAAGACGAAGAATAAGGAATGGCTCTCGTATGCGTTTCTGAGATTTCGCGATCAGGCAGAAGCAGAAATGGCAATTACAGTTTTAAACGGCATTAATACGAAGTTTGGCAGCGATTCTTGCTATGCTGGTGATTGCAGTAACGAATATCGTCTCAAAGCAAACGCGCGTTCGAAAGAAAAGCACGTATTGGATGTCTCTGCAACGCGTTCGGTGGAGAGGAACGCGGATCCCCTAGAAAAAAAAATATACTACGCGTGGCTTCGCGAAGTGCGCGATGAACGCGGTGACGAGACTGGAAAGCACATGGAAATGCAAGAATGTGCGGAGCATCCAGAAACGTATTCGTGGTTGAATTATGACAGTGGACGTGAATTGATAGACGTGGAAGGAGTGCCGGTTCCTCAGGATATGCTCACAAGGCTGTTGAAGTGCTTGCAAGAGTATCGGTGGTCGGCTCTCTCGCATCGGCCGTCGATGGAATCTCAGCATTATCTGGTTTTAAAAAGAAAGTCAAAGGAAACTAGCAACTGTGCGACGAAGATCTCAGAAGATGATGTTTTGCGCGCTTGTTGCGAAGATATCATGGTTAACTTCGCCGAAAAGGATTTCGAGTACGATTCCTTGGCGATAACGAAGAATTTCGTCGCGTCGCCGCACGTCGATAAGGACGATATGAGTTATCAGTTTGCTTTGTCCTTGGGTGACTTTGATTCGGGTGGCGAATTAATGGTTGAAAACCGCCTCGGGACGAAAAGGTACAGAGTAAATACCAAAAATAGAATAGCAAAGTGTGACGGACGATCGTGCCATTGGGTTCGCGGATATTCGGGTGATAGATATAGCGTGATTTGGTACGTGAATGACAAGAAGAATTTCACTCCACAAACGTTCGATGTCGACGAATGTTTTCAACCCTTTATTTCGAACGACAGAGAAGAAGACAGTGGTGGTGATGATGGTGGTGGACTTTGGGACGACGAAGGCGTTTACGATAGACCTTGGCATTAATTAATCCCACATGATATGGATATCTTTACAATCGAGACGTAAATATTGATTCTCCGGGTGAGAATGAAAAGGCTTCGTTCAGCGCAGCACCCAACTCATCGAGATCTTTCATCGTATGCATTGCGTTTATTGCCAAACGAATAACGCACTCATTATCAGGAACAGTGGGCGGACGAATCGCGGGCGCGTGAAAGCCGCGAAGCAAGAGATGCTTCGCCACGCGCAAAGCCGTCTGTTCATCACCGCAGAATATAGGCACGATGTGTGAGTCTCGGATATCAAACGCGCTTTGCACGCATCCAGATACAATTTTAGTCTTTTTAACCGTCACTGCGTTTTTGCTGTTATGCTTCGATCGCAAGACATCGTTGTGAAAATAATGCACATTTCTCCATAACTTATTCGCAAGATCTGGTCTTTCGAGTGCGATATCCAGAGCTTCGATTGCTGCGACAACGATTGGCGCAGGTAGCGATGTCGAGTAAATTTGTCCGCGACCTCTGGAAAGGAGAATCGATTTCATTTCTTCCGAGCAGCAAGCGAATCCACCGTGTGCACCAATCGCTTTGGACAGCGTTCCAATTGCAATATCAACATCATTTTGCGCGTCCTGCGCTTCCGCGAGCCCACCTCCAAATTCGCCGTAGACGAGTGTCGAATGCGCCTCGTCCACAATTAACAAGAACGGATAATTCTTCTTCAAAGAACCTAAACGTTTTATATTGGCAACATCTCCGTCTATGGAGAAAATTGCATCTGTGACGACAATCTTACGTTTCGCTGAGGACTTTTTCAGCCTCGCTTCCAAATCGTCGTAGTCTAGGTGTTTGAAGATTGAAACGCGCGCCTTGGCGAGTCGACATCCGTCTACGATGGACGCGTGGTTGAGCGCGTCGCTAAATATCTCAACCTCTAACGTAGAGGAGTCTACATTTGCTACTCTATCATTTAAGCTACTGTCATCATGTCTCTTTATAAATACACTTTCTGCTAACGTTTGTAGAACTGAAATGTTCGCGGCGAAACCCGTGGGAAACAACACGCAACTGCTCTTCCGTTCTAAATTTGCCAACTTCTCTTCGAGCGCTCGATGATAATTCGTGTATCCAGCTATGAGCTGGGACGCGCGATATCCCGCACCAAATTCTAAAGCGGCGCGTGCAAACGCCCGACGAACGCGAGCGTTCGCGCTCAATCCAAGATAATCGTTCGACGAAAAAAGAGTAACGACTTTGAAGGAGTCGCTTTTCGTTGAAGAATCGGTTGTTGTTGTTGTTGTTGTTGTCGATGATGTTGTTGTTATTCCTGAGCTGCTTCCATTATTAAGCCATCTCTCGTACGTTTCCTTATCTACTCGAGCGCGCACGGAATCAACCGAAACTGTTGGTACATCGCTTATGTTACTCTTGCTCGCATCTCTTCCTGTATCGTAAAACTCTTCAACACCTAATTTGGTTTTGAACGAAAGTGGTTTCAAGTCTCGTAACAACCCTCGAGATTTAAGATGAGACAGAGTCTCTTTCATCCATATCGTCCAAGGTTCTGATACAAACGCCACATATGGAGAGGAGGAGGAGGAGGAGGAAGTATTAGACCGAAAAGGAGGAAGAGGAGGAGGAGGAGGAGGAGAAGTCATAATTTATTGTGGCGTGCAAGTGACTGCGAGTGGATTTTTTCCTCTCTTAACTCTTTTTGTCTTTTTGCTCCTGCTTCAAATTTTGCACACACACGTCAAAACATCAAAACGTGAACAAAAACGGGTTGGAAAGAAGAAGAAGAAGAAGAAGAAGAAGAATGGTGATGGCCGATGACACAGTAAACACAGACTTTGTTGCTCCATCGACATCAGCGAAGCGTCCCGCGTCCCCTACTACGGATAATCTTCAACAACAACAAACCGGTGACGCGAGTAGAAATAAAAAACAACACACCAAAAACGAAGAAGAAGAAGAAGATTTCAAAAATCAGACGATAATCCGCCGGCTCGTTGAGAACTCAATCGGTAACATTCTCGTACAAAATGGTGAGGGAAAAGAACAAAAAACGAATATTATCGCGCCGCACGTGAAGGAAGGCTCCAGAATTGAAATTCGTTGGGTGATTCAGAATACGCTTTCAGACGAGGAAAATGTAGTAAAAACGAACAGCGAGACGAAAAGAATAAAAGAAGAGATTGTCTGGTGGGGCGCCACGGTCACAAAGCGAAGAGAAGAAGACAATACCGCCACCAACAGTAAGAAAGACGTGTGTGATATCCTTTACGACGCTCGAACGGAAGAATTTCCAGCGGAAGCGGGTAAAATTGTGTTAATGTCCGAACACGAGTGCTCGGACGGCGACGACCCGAGTATGAAATTTTATTGGAGAAAGGAAGGCGATTTCGCTTTTTACGTAGAGGATGAAGGAGAGGATGATGTGGATGAAGAAATGACGATGCAAGACGTGCTCGAGTATCAGACGAAAATTGACGGAGATACCGGAGATGGAGATACATTAGCGAACGCGAGCGAAAAGGCGTTTGGGACGTTGCCGATGGACCAACAACTCAGATTAGCTACTGGGTTCGCGCAGATGAAAGGGAAGTTAATGGAGAAATTACGTGAGATTTCGGAAAGGAACGGTGCTGGATACACGGTGACAAAGGATGACATGGAGCGCATAATGTTGGAGTTGAGAAACGAATCGTAATTTGAGACGTTGCACGACGTGGGGTAAAAATATTAGGTACATCATACTCTTTGTCTTGCGCTTTAAAATCTACGTCTGTTCCCATTCTTTGAAGCGCCGCCTTGGGCTCTTCGTTTGTTTTTAACAATAAGACCACCTTGGCCGCCGGATTTGAAGTCACTTTCTTGCTTTTCGAGGAATGATAACACTTCTTTGTGTTTTGCGTCTCTTTCCTCGGCTTCTGCAGCTTTTTCTTGCTCGCGCGCGTGATGCATAAACTGGTTATCTTTGCGAAGCTCACGCACGGTTCCTCTCGCTTCTTTTCGCAACTCTTTCTTGAGCTTTCTGTTTTCCGCACGTTCTCTATTCGGATCGTAATCGCGTCCTTTCTGAAAGCCATCTTCTTCGTACATTGGATTGAACTGTTTAATAGCTTCAACCGACTTCGTGTGCCAAGCGAGCGAGAGGCGAACGCTACTTTTCTTCGTCTCGCAAATTTCGTTATGCATCGTTTCGCACATTTTCAAAATGCCGTCGTACACCGCACCGTCTTTTTTCCCGAACGTTTTTAACGAACGCATTAATCTGTTCAGCGCGACTTGCACTTTCTGCAACATTTCAGGCGCGCATGCTACTTTTTGGACGGGTTTGATGAGATTTCCGAGCGTCGAAATCGCATATCGAAGCATTGCCACGCGTTCCTGGGCAGCTGATTCTGCCGCTGCTTTTGTTTTCTTTCGATGTCGTGACGACAACAACTTCGCCAGAGACAGCACTTCAATCGTATCTGAGGATGACTTTTTCCCGTTCCCTGTGTGTGCAAAGGGCCGCAACCATGATCCACCACACTGCTCTTGAAGATGCATAGGTAATCCTTCGTTCCATGTTTGTTTGCACTTCTCATTCTCAGCTGAGGCGTGGACCATAGCAGTGAGTAAATTGAGAGCCTCTGGAAAAATGCGCATGGCAGGAACGACGTACGCGCTCGCGAGAGCACATAAAACCACCGCACAATTTGCGTCGTTGGTTGATCGAACGGCGCAATGTGAGAGCACGTTTCCTATGTACAACGACGCCGGCGTAGTGACGGCGTGCTGCTTATCCGTAGAACTGAAGATATCCGCAAATAATCCAAGAAGTAATATTGTCCTCGCCGGCGGTAAACCAGTTTCGCCCAATCGCAAAGCTTTTTGCAACCTCTTGCCCATCTTTTCAATGCGCGCTTTCGCTGCAGTGGCGGCATAAAACGGAACTTGCGTTGCGATTTCAGAAATGTGCTTTGTGATAACATTCAAATCTGCGACTGGCAAATTATCTTTGCCGCATAACGTTTCAAAACGTTGAAGTAAAAGTCCGAGAAGCATTTGAATTTTTCGTCTATTTTCAGTCGCTAAAGTTGGTGCGTTGCACACGCGCATGCGAGTAAGCACAATCGAAACTTCATCAGAAGTGTACTTAGTTAAGAGAGTTTCGAATGCTTCAAACGTTTCGGGAACATCAAACGTATACGGGATTTCTGACGAGCCTGCTTCCATTGCTTCTTCAGCGCGAAGAAGATCATCTCGAGCTTTGGCATCCTTCTTCTTTTTTATTTCTTTGGATTTTTTCAGGGCATTGTCGTCGTCATCGTCATCATCGCTGACTTCTTTTGAATCATCATCGAAAAGAATTTCTCTATTCATGATATCATCATCATCGTCATCATCATCGTCATCGTCATCGTCGTCGTCTCCGTCATCGCTTCCTGTGCCCTCATGAATCTTTGCACTCTTCTCTACTTTCTTCTTGACTTCTACTCCATCGTTGAGAATCCCGAGTTCCCTTAACCGATTTTTACCTTTTTCTAGTTTCTCATCCATCTTGTTCGCTTCTTTGCGGAACTTTCCAGTCTCATCTAAATCATCGACGTCGTCGTCGTCACTTTCGTCTGAATCTTCCTCGTCGTCTTCATCTTCGTCTTCTTCTTCCTCAAAAATTTCATCGTCGTCTTCGCCGAGCTCAAAATCGTCATCGAGATCTTCACCGCCTACTCTCGCTGTCGAAAGTTGACCACAACTTTCTCCATTCTCTTTTTCTAATTTGCGCGCTTTGTGTCTTCTCAAGGCGTACCCTCCTAAGGGTGCATCCTCGTCCTCGCATTTCCTTCTCTCGTCGTCCTCGTCGTCCTCCGAGAGATCTCCTCGCATACGCTTCAATCTCGCGCGTTCAGCTTCCTCGAGCTGTCGCTTTTGTCTCGCTTCGATTTGCTCTGATGTCTTTTCCCTTTCCGCGGCATGAGCTCTCGCATCTAAAGCTAATGATTTCGCAATCTTATCGTAATCACTTTTCGTATCGTCTTCTTTCGGTAATCCCGATTGCAAAATGTTCAAGGAAGTATTTTTGTTTGTTGGTTTCAAATGACCGACTGCTTTTCGCAGCGCGCCTTGTAACAAACCGCCTTGACTGATGACTCTAAAATCCGCGTCGAGTTTATCCAAAAGTTCTTCATCGTCGTCGCGTTGTTTTGCTTTCTCGGCTTTATACATTTTACTCTTCGCGATGAGTTCGTCCATGACTTCCTTTTTCGTTTTTCTTCTCTCCATACCTGTATCTTCGTCGCCGTTTTTATCGCCGTCGTCATCATCGTCATCGCCATCCTCGGCTGTGCTCTTTCTTTCTTTCCGTCGAAATCCACCGGTATTATCATCATCATCACGTCCATTTTTGTTGTCATCAAAATCGCCTCCACCAAAATGCATTCTTCGCGTCATTTCTTCGTTCATCAATCGTCTCGTGCCGTCCTCGTCGTCAGAATCCGAATCGAACTTTGCGTTTGCTATTCTCCTTTCATTCAGAGGTTTACCGAGATGCGTCAACGACATCAAATTTCCCTTATTGATACTGTCGCCATTGTCCTCGTCTTCATCGTCGCCGTTCTCGTTTCCTTCGAGCGAATACGTATTCTTTCGCTTCTTTCTCAGTTGTCCCAATCGCGCTCGCGCCAAGCGTCCGATTGACTTTTCCTCCTGCGTCAAGTTGTTGTCCAACTCTCCGAACCGTAAATCTACGAAAGCATTCGCTTTTCCGCTCAATTTGTGTTCCACTAACAAAGTTCTCTCCCGTCGTTCGAATCCTTCCCTTCTCGCTTTCAAAACGTTCCCGCTTTTTCCTTTGATTTTCCGTCCTAAAATCTCGAATTTTTGCTTTGAACTTTTTCTATCGAAAACGGAAGCGTTGTCTTCGGCTTTTTTGTTGTTTTCCCAATCGCTCGCTCCTGCTCCTCCTCCGCCGGTTTCGAAATGCTTGTACTTCTTCACGCGAGGGTTGGACGGTTTCGACGGTTTCTTCTTCTTTTTCGCCATGGTATTTATTCCGACGAATCAAGCGTCGAAGTAGAAGAAAAGGGTTGTCGTGTGTTTCTCGAGTCTGCCGAATGGAAGGAGTTTCCGAATACACAACCAGGTCGTCCAAATGTGGAAGCGCCGCTCGCTCTTTTGTTGTTGTTGTTGTTGTTGTTTGTGGTAGTACTTCTTACGACGGTGCGGTTTTCTTCTATAATATACACCACGAGGTGGAGGAGGAGGAGGAGGAGGAGGAGAAGAAATAGAAGTAGAAGAAGAAGGAGGAAGTTAAGTGCGCGTGATATTGGCAGAAAGAGAAGCAGCTCTCGCTTTTTTTATGGCGGCTGTGACTTCACTGCTCCATTTTTTTCCTCGCTCTCCAGAAGAAGAAGAAGAAGAAGAACCAAGCATACAATCACTCGACATTGAGAAACATCGCACGCATTCGTTAACGCAAGCAATGAAGAAGCGCGGAAGAAGTGCAGACGGGCGCGAGAAGAACAAAAACGACGAAGATGAAGAGGCGTTTCCTCGCGGGAATTTCGTCGACGATGAAAGAGACGAAGAACACGAAGACGAAGAACACGAAGAAGAACAAAACGAGCGATCTCGTCGCGCTTCACGAACGAAGACAACCACCACTGCGACGGAGCGATTCGCGGCTATATCCAAAGATTCGTCTTTGAGTTTGAAAGGTAGAAAAGCTGGAGGTAAAGGAAGTAGCGGTAAATACATCGAAGCTTTGAAGTGGAAGACGTTACGCAGAGGCGTCAAGTTGCTCGGAATTGTTTCTCACGTATCGAATAAAGGATTAATCGTCTCATTACAGAACGGATTGAAAGGAACGGTGTCGAAATCAGAAGCCTCGGATGCTTTTTTTATTACTAACAAGGATAGAGTCAAGAGAAAAAGTAAGAAGAAGCCGTCTTCGTATTCCTCGTCTGAAGAGGAATTCAGTAGTAGCAGCAGCAGCAGCGAGGAAAGTAGCGGAGAGGAAGAGGAAGAGGAAGATGGAGGCAAAAAAGCAAAGATTGGTTTGGAGTCTCTATTTCACGTCGGGCAAATCGTGCGATGCGCGGTTGTAAACCTCGACGAGGGGAAAACCGGTGGGAAACGGATTGAGTTGACTCTGCGTCTCTCGCAAGTGTGCGCGGGATTGGATAAAGAGTGCTTAACTGAAGGCGCGGCGATACCAGCAGTAGTCACTTCCGTGGAAGATCACGGATACATCGTCGAATTCGGTATTGATGGTTCTACCGGTTTTTTGTCGCGCGATAGCGCAGGGGATGAGCACGATTCGCTTCTCACCGGTCAGCTCATAGAAGTTGTCATCGCGTTGACGCCAAAAGCGAAAAAGGATATCAATAACAACAAGAAGAAGAACGGAAGAGGGAGTAAACTTGGCGAGAGTAACGTGTATAAAGTCAGCGCAGACACGAAACGGTGCTCAAGCGCAATTGCGCTCGAAAATAAATCGACGTTGATATCTACAATTCTTCCCGGGATGTTGGTAAAAGCGCGCGTGAAGTCTGTTCTCGAAGATGGCATTTCTGTCTCGTTTATGACGTATTTTTCGGGAACAATTGACTGCTTTCACATCGCAGCCGAAGATACAACATCGTTTAAAGAAGGACAGAAGTTACGTTCGCGCGTGATTTTTGTAGATGCTCAAAATAAACGCGTCGGTTTATCTCTTCAACCGCACTTGCTTGAGGCACGCTCGCCGGCAAGCATTCTTCCATCGACCGGGTCAATCTTCGAAAACGCCATGATAAACCGAGTAGATCCAAATGTCGGAGTATCGCTTCAAATCAGCCAAGGTGGAAAGACTAGAAGCGTCGCTGGATACGCGCACGTTTCGCATCTTTCCGACGATCACGTAGAAAAAATAGAAAAGAAGTACAAAGTAGGAAAACAAGTCAAAGTTCGAGTGATTGGACATCGATTGTTAGACGCCGTCGCCAACGTTAGTTTAAAGAGATCTGTTTTGGAGCAACCCTTCTTCAGTCTGGAAGAGCTAGTTCCTGGGATGATTGTCAAGGGTGAAGTTTTAGCGACAGAACATTTTGGAGCCATCGTAAAACTTGCCGAAGGTGTCAAAGCTCTTTGTCCACCGATTCATGTGTCCGATATCGTCGGACGAACGACGTCATCTAAAGTTACTCCTGGCGCAATCTTGAAGTTTCGAGTCATCAGCGTGGACCGATCCAGACACAGAGCTATCGTTACTCATAAGCGTGCGTTGATAAAGTCGGAATTACCGGTGTTGAAAACGATCGAGGATGCGATTCCTGGACGAACGACGCACGGCATAATTTCAGGCGTTGTCGATTACGGCGTTTTCGTCACACTATATGGAAACTTGAAGGGATTAGCAGGATCGCAAGATCTCGGGTTGGCTGAAGGTCAGAGTATTGCAGACGCCTATGCGGTTGGTCAAGTTATTCGAACGACAATCGTTTCTGCGGATCGAGGAGAAAACAAACTGAGACTTTCGCTAGGCGGCGGCGGCGGCAACGAAGACGACAATGCTGCCGAAGGAGCGGAAGCAACGGTTGGTGCTGCTGCTGCTGCTGCTGCTGCTGCTATCTCTTTGTCGACGGACGCAGTACCAATCGGTAAAGTTTTTGCATCTGCGACTATCACTAAAATAGTCCAAGGCTCGAGCATTATTGAGGTGACTTCGAGTACAGAAGAGGGATCGTTTCAAGGACTCGTCGCGTTTCAGCACCTATCCGATAACCCCGTCACGGCTCTGAGCATGGCATCAACTTTAAAAGTCGGGGAAGTTTTACCTGGAGCTTTCGTGGTTATCGAAAGAAAGCCAAAAAGAGTTGTCATGAGTCGGAAACTTTCGATTATAGAGGCGGTAACAAGTTCAAGTCTACCCGATAGAGCAGATAAGGTAAAGGCTGGAAAGATATATCCAGGGTACGTCGCCTCAACATCATCGACGGGCGTATTCGTGCGATTTTTAGGTTCTCTCACCGGGTTAGCGCCTCCCTCGCAAATACCTGACGGATGTAACGCCACAGATTCGTTCTTTGTCGGTCAAACTGTACAAGCTATGGTCCTTTCGGTGGATGTTGAATGCGTTCCGCCGCGGCTTTCGCTTTCACTTCGGTTGCAAACAACCGCGCAACCTTTATCAGATGCGCCTTTGATTCGCTCATTCTTTGCGGACCTCGAGTTCTTAGATTTCAAAGTTGCTCAAGATCCCAAGGAGGCAGAGACTTTGTTATCTGAAAAAACAGTACGCATGTTTGAACCTGGATGTGATATCGAAGGCTCGATCAACGAAACGAAGGATTACGGCGTTTTGATCGATATCGATGAAGATGAGAATGCAGTTGGGTTGGTTTCTCCGCATCAAGTGCCGGAAAGCGTAGAAATAGAAGAATTTACCCCCGAGACTCGTTTATCTGGAAGAGTGTTAGACGTTTCTAGACGCGAAGGTGTTATTGATATCGGTAAAGTGAGCGTGGTGACCGAGAAGAATTTATCGAAGAAAAAGAAGAAGAAAGTAAAATCCGCCTCCGCAGCGCTGAAGAAATTGAAAGTAGGTGAGGCAACAGAAGCTATCGTAGAGCTTATTAAAGCTCAGTATGTCATTTTATCTCTTCCAAAGTATTCTGACGCTATTGGATATGCTCCCGTTCACTACTGTAACGTGCGTTTAAACGACGCTTCAGAACGGTTTGAGGTCAATCAGAGAGTGAATGTGGTAATTGCGCAGGTTCCTTCCGCATCTTCTCCTGACGATGTTAAAGGTGACGAGTTCTACAGCAACCGACTTTTACTCACCGTCCCGTACGTGGACACTAATAAATCGAATAGCGGTCCAAAGGTTGGGACTAAATTCCAAGGTGTCGTTTCGGAACTTCAGCCACTCCAAGCGCTTGTTTCGCTTCCAAACAGTAAAAAAGGACGCATTCACATCACCGAGACTGGCGCTTTCGCGAAATCGAAGTTTCCGCTGGAAGAATTATCGCTCGGTTTGACTGTGAACGTTGCTGTTCTTGGCATGGCAGGTGATCGAGGTGGGCTACTAGATCTCACTCTCAGGAGCAGCGCAGACGAAGACAAAGACGACGAAAATGTGAACAAGAATGCAAAGAATGGTAATGACGACTTTGATGCAACAGCATCATTGAAAAGACCAACTCTACAAACGCTCGAAGTGGGTCAATCAATCCATGCGTACGTCATTTCGGTATTGCCAGACGGTGTTAAAGTGTGCATTCGACCGGAAATAACGGCTTTTGTTCCTCTGATTGAGACTGCGAGCTCGATCAAAGAGCTTAAAAAACCACTCGAGAAGAGATTTTCAAAGGGAGAAAAGATTAAAGCAACAATCGTCAACGTCAACGTTTCTAAGAAGCACGTCGACGTTTCTTTCCGGGATCAAAACTCTGTCAGCGTCGGCGCAAAAGTCTTTGGTATCATTTCGCGATTTAATAAAGGTACTTCTATGATGGTGAGGCTTGGCGCACACGTCACGGGACGGGTTTTCTTAACCGACGTATCCGACGAGTTTCAAGAAAAGCCATTTTCCGAAATGAAGGTTGGCAATGTCGTAGAAGTTCGCGTGGTTTCGATGAAATCGAGCGGAGAAGTCGATCTTTCAATGCGACCGTCTTTGTTGAGTAAATCTGGAGAAAAGAAAAAGAACGTGGCGAATCCCGAGATTAACGACGCCAAGAACCTTGAAGTAGGGAAGGAAGTTTCTGGATACGTCAAATCTGTCGGCAAATCTGGATGCTTCGTTGCGCTTTCGCGTAATGTGGACGCGCTGATAAAGCTCACCAACCTCGCGGATGGCTTCGTCGTAAAACCATCGGTTGAATTCCCAACTGGACGATTGATTCGCGGACGCATCTTGTCCGCCGATGCGAAAACAAATCGAGTCGAGATGTCGCTGCGCGCTTCACAATCCGATTCTAAAACGCCAAACAAAGAAGCAGTCGCATCGTTGAAAGTTGGTGATGTGGTCATGGGAACTGTACGTAGCGTGCAATCTTACGGCGTATTTGTCACTTTAGACGAGTCTGGTATCTCTGGTTTATGTCACATTTCAATGTTTGCGGATATGCATGTGAAGGATGATTTGGCCAACCATGTCCGAGCCGGAGAAAGAGTTCGCGCCAAAATTATGAAAGTAGATTACGAGACGAGTAAAGTTTCTCTTGGCATCAAAGCTTCTGTTTTTGGAGACGACGATGACGACATTGATAACGGTGCACAACGCGAGGGTGATTCAGAAGACGAAGATGAAATGCACGATGATCTTTTACTTTCTGACGACGATGACGAAGACACTACTAATAATAAAGCTGCTAAAATGGACTTGGACGAGCCAGAAGAGGAGGTTGAGAATTTATCCGAGAAAGAGGAAGGCAGGGCAGAAGAATCTGAAAGCGACGAGGAGAACAATGAGGATGATGACGACGACGAAGACGAAGACGATGACGATGATGGCGAAGACAACGAAGACGAAAATGACGACAACAACACCGCGACTGAGAAGGAAGAAGATGTTGATTTCGCCTGGGACGAGGAGGAGAAGGAACAAAAACAAAAACTCAACGCGATGAAACGAAGTCGAGAGGAATCCACTCATCTCGAGGAGGGAGAAAATGCCAATAAACTTTCGAAACGCGCGAAGCGTCGCAAAGCTCGTGAGGTTGAGATGGAAATCTTGAGACAAGAGCAACAGTTGCGCGACGAAGGTCGTCTTCCTGAAAGTGCGTCCGAGTACGAAAAGTTGATCTTAGCGTCACCGCTTTCCTCCTTTCTTTGGATTCAATACGTCGCGTTCCAAGTGAGCGTCGGTGCGTACGAGGACGCGCGAGCAGTCGCTGAACGCGCATTAGAGGCAATTCCGGCGCAAGAAGAAGACGAGCGAATGAACATTTGGATCGCTTATTTGAATTTAGAGAACTCGCACGGGTTGCCGAATCCAAAAGAGGCTGTCTCGAGACTATTCAAGCGCGCCGTGAATTTAGCCGATCCAAAGAAACTGTACCTCGTCTTGGTAGACATGTACACGCGCGCGGAACAAATAGAAATTCTTGAAGAAACGCTTAAATTGATCGTGAAGAAGTTTCGCTCGAGTTGTAAAGTATGGCTGACGTACATTCGTCACGTTACGCTCAAAGGCGATGCGGAAGGTTCTAGAAAACTGCTCGACCGCGCGACGACTTCTTTACCAAAACGCAAACACATCAAACTTTTAGTCAAAGTTGCTTTGTTGGAGATGAAAGAAGGAGACCCCGAGCGCGGACGCACAATGTTCGAAGGTATTCTGCGCAATTATCCGAAGAGAACGGACATTTGGTCCGTATATATCGATCAAGAGATTAAGCAAAACATCCCGGAAAGGATTCGAGCTTTGTTTGAACGCGCCACGCACTTGGAGCTGAACGCGCGAAGCATGAAATTTTTGTTCAAGAGGTACTTAGAGTACGAGAGGTCTCATGGGAACACGGAACGAATGACGTACGTGAAGGCGAGAGCGATGGAGTACGTCGAGAGGACGCTGAATAATAATAACGATGAATAAGAAGAAAAGAATGCTCTCACTACCTCCATACCACGGTACCAGCAAACCTTACGCTCGTTTTTTTGTGCTTGGAAATTTGCTTCATTTCCTGCTCTCTCTCTCTCTTCCGTCTCCCTCTCCTTTTCTAATTTGCATGTTCTGCGTCGAAGCGTCGCTCATTGCGACGACAACGACAACGAATCGGTACAAAATGCCTTCATCGCTCCTTCGTTCGCTACGTCGCGGATATCGCGTCGGTGGTTGTTTCAGTGGAAGAG